>Ga0187833_10006679_pt1 | contig 10608 bp, 7 predicted proteins | sample ETNtaG_37_FD_167968 | JGI IMG/M metagenome (GOLD analysis project Ga0187833, IMG submission 167968) | Marine microbial and viral communities from oxygen minimum zone, Eastern Pacific Ocean - ETNP2014_SV_400_PacBio MetaG (Illumina Assembly) | ecosystem: Environmental > Aquatic > Marine > Hypoxic... | reverse complement strand
GTTGATCTTTTCGGTAAGCTTTTGTAGAGCTTCCTAGATTTAGCAATGGAAAAAGTGATGAAGAATCCACTGCGCTCATATTTTTGCCAATCCATTGCGATTCTTTAATTAACATTGTTTTTTCTCAATAGTTTTCTTAATTTTTATTCTGTTTCAGATTTTTTGTACAAAATAGTTGGAAGGCACTTTGAGGTTTGTGCTTTACAAAGAATTGTGATATTTCAGCAATGACTAACCATGCATATTTCGGGAAAAAACGAATTGTGGAGAAATAGCCTTGTGAGTTATCATACTCTTTTCTTAGTAGTTTCCATCCATTCATACCAAGGACCTTATAGCCTTGGTTTTGTAATTCGTTAACTGTCCAGCCAAACTTATGGGTTTGGTGGGGATTATTATCATATGGTTTTTGAGGTAAAAAACCATTAGGGGTAAAGATTATGACCTTTTTTCGAGCAATCTGTTCCATATTTTCTATTGCTCTTAAAGATTCTTTCTTGTTAAGATGTTCAACAAGGTCTAGAGCTATGACTGCATCAAAAGAATTTTTTTTAAATGCTTTTGAGACCTGTTCTATGTTCATAACTTTGTATGCATCATGGATTCTTTTTCCCTTGCTTTTTTGAATGGAAGGGGCAAAAATGTCAATCCCTACTCTTTTTCCTTTTTTTGTGATAAATCTTAGTGGTGAATTTTCTCCACAGCCAAGGTCAAGAATAGATGAGCAGTTTTGAAGTTCTTTTCGTAGTTCGTTAACATAGTCAGGTACTATGTTTCGATATATTTTTCTGTAAAATATCTCTAATGCACTCATATTACAGAGTATGTTGCATTATTTTAAAAAGTTTTCTCAGTTTTCTCAGTTTTTTTTAGTTTTCTCAGTTTTTTACAGAAAGATATTTATATCTATCTCTCATTTCTTTTTCTATGTCTAAGGAAGGATATCTCTATATTACTTGTGGGGGCGAAAAATATCTTCATGAGATTATAGAATCTGCAAAAAGTCTACGAAGGGTAGACAATAAGGTACATATTACTCTGATAATTGATAAGGAAGTTAAGGAGTTTGATGGAGTTATCGGATTTGAGGGGGTTGGAGGTGTTGAGGAGATTAAGGACAAGGTTTTTGATACTATTATAGTCAAGCCCTATCAGGGTAATACTGCTAAGCAGGCGTATCTTTACAAGGTTAGCCACATCTATACTGCTTCTCCTTATGAAAAGACATTTTATGTAGACACTGATACTTATTTTTACGAAGATTGTGGGTGTTTGTTTAAGATGCTTGAACATTTTGATATTTGTATGGCTATGGCTCCTATGGGCGGCTCGGATTTTATTTTTGAAGGAAAGAATGTGAAGGCATATCCTAATTATAATGGAGGTGTAATTGTTTTCAAGAAAAATGACGTGAATAAATCTTTGTTTGCTAATTGGCTAAAGATCTATAAGCAGAAAATTGCGGTTTTACCGCATGATCAGCCTGCTTTTATGGAGTCCTTATTAAACTCAAAGTCAAGAATCTATGTTCTATCGTCTGTATGGAATGCAAGAACACCATTTTTTCTTAGTTTTCCTCCCACAACAGTTAAGATAGTGCATGGGAGGCATAAAGATTACGAAAAGTTAAGAACAAAATTGAATAAAGTAACATGCCATAGGGTCTGGGATCCTCAAAAGCAAAAGTGCATCTATCAGAAGAAAGGTTTTATTAGAAAAGTGGGTTCTGCAATAAAGAGGAGGATAAATGGTTTTTCTTAATAATAAATGTTTTTCCCTTCTAGGTCTTTATCCCAATCCTTCCAGTATGGTCAATTCTGTTTAGAAGTATAGAGATCTTATTTTCTTTGAAATAGTTGTCTACTGCTTCTTTTGCACCTTGCCAGTATCCATAATCATCAATTAATAAAATACCTCCTGGCGATAGGAGTGGGAAAAGGTGTTTTAGTTCTGCGTGTGTTGATGCAAACCAGTTGGTATCCAATCTGAGCAGTGCTATCTTTTGCGGTTTAGTAACTAGGAGTGTATCTTCTACCTTGCCTTTGACAAACACAATGTTTTTTCCCAAGTAGCCTGTTGAGAACATATTCTTTTTTACTTCTTCTAAAGGGGAGAAGCACCATTTGTTATCTACCTTATTATTGGCCATAATATCCTCTGCAGGTTTGTTGTCACTGATTCTCCTATCTCTTTGATCTGGTATAGAATTTCCTTGAAATGTATCATAGAGGTAGATTTTTCTGTTTTTCTCATTCATTTTGAGAAGTGTGTGAGCCATTATCATTCCACTCCCTCCTTTCCAGACTCCGCACTCGACAAGGTCGCCAGGAATTTTCTTTTGGACAATGTGCTCAACAGCTTTATACAGTGCATACATTCTCTCTAGAGGAGTCATTGTATACTCATTGCAAGCGTAATAGACCTCTCTAAACTCAGGATCCATATCCTTTGGTAGTTCTTTTGGTTTTTTCTTTCTCAATAGGCCTAGTAATGATTTTGTTTTTTTTATTATTTTTATTATTTTTGACATAGATATCATTCCCTTTTTCAATCTATGAGTAACCATAGTATCTTTATAAATTATTCTGTCCTTTTTACCTTTTATCAACATGGAGGCGTATTTTAAATCAACAGGGATGCACACTTTAAGGTAAACTATTTAAATCAAGATTCTCTCTTTATTGTAATGCGAGGCTATGATCTATTATTTGGGAGTTTGAATCAATTATTTGCATTACTCTTGATCATCGTTCTCATGCCTTTGTTCCTTATTGTGGCAATCATTATTATTGCAGATTCTAAAGGATCTGTAATGTACTCTCAAAAACGGGTTGGACAACACGGGAAGATTTTCACATTTTATAAGTTTAGGACCATGATAGATGGTGCAGAAAAAAGCACAGGTCCTATATGGGCAAAGAATAATGATTCTCGTGTTACTAATGTAGGAAATTTTCTTAGGAGGATGAATTTAGATGAATTGCCTCAATTGTTCAATATCCTTAAGGGAGATATGTATTTTGTAGGGCCAAGACCTGAGAGGCCTTATTTTGTTAAAAAATTTGAAAAAGAGGTTAAATCATATACTAAAAGGCATGACGTGAAGCCGGGTATTACCGGCTGGGCACAGGTGAATGGTTATTGTGGAAACACTTCCCTTAAGAAAAGAGTTTTATATGATCTTTACTACGTAGATCATTATTCAATCTTATTTGATATAAAAATACTTTTCAAAACATTTGCTATGCTTTTTAAAAATACAATCCTTCTTTTTTGAGTTTATAGAAAAAAATGAGGTAGAGGATCTGGATAATTAAGATGCTCGAACCGGTTGCTATGGCAGCGCCAATTATTCCCCATAGAGGGATGAGAAACCAATTCAGAATAATATTAATGATAAGGGCAAACACTACGATAACAGCCATTTCTTTTGTTTTCTTAAATATAGAAAGGAGAGCCTTGTTTAGTATCATGATCGAATCCAAAAAGTAAAAAAATGCTAGGATAGAGAGGGTCAATGCTGCTGTTGCATATTCTTGTCCAAAGAGAAAGATTATGATCTTTTTTGAGAATATTATTAAAATTAAAGCTAACGGTATATTAATAGCAAGGACCCATCTAACAACTGTTTTATGGATATGCTTTATGCTTTTTTTTAGAGCGACAATTTCAGTAATAACTGGATAAAAAATTAAATGAAGAGGACGAATGAAAACTGTTAGTAAAAGTGCGGTTGGTACAGCCACATTGTATATCCCTACCTGTTCTATGTTCAGAAAATAGCCTATCATAAAGCTATCAGCCCATTTCATTATAACAAGTGCGATGCTTGAAATCATTAGGGGTATTGAAAAATATACTACCTCCCAATCTATTTTTTCTTTTATCCACTTAAAATTCACCATTTTTCTTATGTAGGAATAAGAGTAGATGAAAATCAATATAAATGAGAGAATGACTGCTAGAATTACCCCTGCTATCTTGTATCCAAGTAGGATTAGGATTACTGTAAGTATGATTTTAGCTAGGCCTTGTAACAAGTCTCCTATAATCACCATCTTTTTTATGTGCTGGTAAGCTAGCATTATTGATATGCATATTTGAGATAATGAATAAAATGGTAATGCAAAAATAAAGAGCTTAAGAATCGGGGTGAGGCCAGGTTCATGAAAAAAGATGGTTGATATTTTTTCTGCAAAAATGTATAATAGAAAGGCTACAACTACACTTACTATTGCAACTATTTTTATTTCAGAGCGAATAACCCTCTCAGCTTTCAGTTTTTCCCCTTTTGCCTTAAATAATGATATATATCTTACACCCCCAATATGAAGGCCAATAAGTGAGATGATAGCAGCCACCTCTATTGTGGCAAAACCTAATGAATAGAGTCCATACTCTGCTTTGCCAAGCTTTGAGATTACAATTCTAAAAACATAGTTTATGATTACTGTAAGTGCCATCCCCAGAAAGATAATCTTGCTGCCTTTGGAAATCTTCTTTAGTGGATCCATAGTATAGAAGATCTTTTATATGTATATATATTTAACCCTGTTGATGAAGCACCTGTCGTGGTTTTTCCTTGTAATTATAAATATTCTTCTTTTTCTTAGTATCATTTCTTTTATTATTCCTTCCCCTTCAAAATTGCTCTTGGTCATATTTTCTATTTTAATCTTTATTCTTGTTTTTAGACGGAATCAAATAGGGGTATACCTTCTTGTTTTTTCACTTCCTCTTGTTCCTAGGCTTCCTGCTTTTTTAGGTACTGCAAACTTTTCCCTAGCTGAGCTTATGCTACTTATTGTTCTCTTTAGCTGGCTTTTAGATATGCTTCTTAGGCAGGATTCTATTTTGGAGATTGACTCTATAAGCACAGTGATGATTGTTTTATTGATAGTTACTTTTTTCATTATGTTATTAAATTTTGGCAGATTTCCTTATGAGCAGAATCTCTCAACTTCATTAAGTTTCATATATCCCTTAAAGGTGTTGCTTAATTTTATTGAAGCAATTCTTTTTTATATTTTTATTACTCATGTTCTTAAGAAAGAGCAATTTTCTAAGGTTATTACTGTTCTTTTGACGTCTTTTTCCCTTGTAATGGTGTATGGAATCATAGAAAAGCTTTTTATTAGTCCTAACGTAATCTTAGATTTGTATAGGGTACAATCTACTTTTAATCATCCAAACATTTATGCTTCTTTTCTTTTGCTGCTAGGGCCATTGTTTTTATGGCGGTTCCAATCCTATAAGACAAAAAAAGGGAATCTGTTCTTTCTTACTGGTTTATTTTTGCTCTTAGTTTCAGTCTACCTTTCTTATTCAAGGATGGCTTGGTTTATTTTTATTCTTCTATTTGTATTTTTTCTGTATAAGGAGGTATTTGCTTTAGATAAAGAAGAACATCTATGGTTTTTAATAGGTGTTACTATTGCTATCCTCATATCACTCCTCTTTTTTATCCTCGTTCCTTATGATACATCTCATGATACTTACAGAGTATTTGATTCTTCGCAAGAGGATCAGTGGGAATGGACAAAGAGAGAATCATGTCTTATTGATCCTAATGCATCTTGTGATTTTAGTCTTTCCCTTAATTCTTTGCAACTCTTTATTCATCCTGGGGGGGATGCTTCTAAGGAGATTTGGTTAGATCCTGTATGGGTAAGAAAAAAAGTCAATTTATTTATTAATGAAAGTACATCCATAAGTTGGAGGCAGTATGATCGTTTTCATACTGGAATTCTTTCTCTTCGTCTTTTAACAACTAATGGGTATAGGAGGATCTATTATGCAGCTTGTGCTGGTAACTCTTGGCACCATCAAGGATATATCAATCTGGAAAATGAGTCAGGATGTGGAACTACCTTTCATTGGAGAAATATTTTTAAAGATTACCTAGATGAATATAATGATTCTTATCCTATTTCTATAGAATCATTCGGAATTGGTCACTTCTATAGTGAGAATGCTAATAAAGATATAGGGATCACTGTATCAGAATTGACTCTTTATAATTTGTCCTTTTTTAATTCGTCATACTTAGAGGCTAGGAATGAGCATCATCCCTTCTATCAGAGATTATTTCTCAATGATGAAGAGAACAATCGCACTTTTATTTATGCTAATGCCCTAAACTTGGTAAGTGAAGAGCCTTTAGGAATTGGGGTTGGTAATTTTAGAAGAGTTTTTCTTCAACGTTTTGGAGCTGATGTGCATCATGCCCATAATCTTTTTCTCCAGGTACTTGTGGAGGTAGGTGTTCTGGGATTTATTCTCTTTATCCTTCTCATTATCATTATTTTTAGAAGGGCTTTACAATCAATTCCATCATCAGATTTTCGAAAGATAAAAATTAGTTTGTTAGTAGGAATTATCGCATTGTTATTGTATGGCCTTATTGACTTTCCTTTTTATGATCAAAGAGTGCACCTTTTATTTTGGATGGTGGTGGGTATGCTTATGGCGATATCTGAACCTGGAAAGCCCCTCTTTAGAATTATTCCAGAGAAATTTGATCTTAGAAATTGGTTTGTGAAAGTTAGGCAGGATATTTTTGTTTTTTTTAAGAAAAAGAAAAATATTCTTAAAACAGCTGGCGTGGTTTTTGCTCTCTTCTGGGTTTTTTATATTGTTTTTGTTCCTCATATTTATTATTCTTACCCCTTTCATATTGACGAGTGGAGGCATATTTCACAGAGTAGAAGTTTAGGTGATGGGACAATTAGCAAAGATTTGGGCCTCTTTGAATTTGGTTTTGATACTTTTTTATTGTTTCTTTCGAAGATAGGATTTGATCTTGTTTTGCAGTACAAGTATCTTCCAGGAATCTTTTCTGTATTATCTGCTTTTCTCCTGTTTGTATTAGTATACTCCTATTTTAAACGATATTATATAGCACTCTTCTCTATTATGTTTTTTTCTCTGCTCAAATCCAATGTAAACATTTTGGGACTATGGTTTTTAACACCTTTAACATTCTCATTTCCTTTTTTATTTGCTTTTTTTATTTTTTTGCTTCGCTTTGATGAAAAGAAAGATAAAGCATCTTTTCACTATCTTCTTTTCTCCTTATTTGTTTTATTTATTGCTTATCCTATAGCAGGAGTCTTTGGTTTTCTTATTGGCCTACTTTATGCTATTCTTCATCGTGAGGCTTTTCTAAAGTACAAAAAGGAGTGTTTTTGGTTCTTGGTTATACCCCTAATTTTTTTTGTAGTTTATCTTTTTGCTATTACCAGGGGTTCTTTGATATCTACTTTTGGTTTATTATTTCAAAGAATCATTTTTGAGCATGGTTATGGGGTTATCGAGATTAATTTTTCTCTTATCAATCTCATTGGAGTTACACAGGTTGTTCTCGCTCTAGTATCTTTACCATTCATTATTAAGAAGAAGAAATGGTTTTTTATGTTGTGGTCTGGAGTTTGTTTGTTTCTTTTACTTTTTTTCTCTCTTTTTGACTTTTCTATTTTAATTTCTTATCAGAGGGTTTTGTATTTTCTTATGATAGGGGTAGTGCCTCTAAGTTCTGCAGGACTTTATTATATTTTTAAATTGCTGCATGTGTTTTTGAAAAAGTTATTGTATGCTTTTAGAATCAAGAAAATTGTCATTTCCATTATTTTTATTATAGCTTTCTTTTTGCTTTTTTATTTCCTTCTCCAAAATCAATTTGTACTTGATAGTTCTGTCCAGTTATATGGAGTAATTGATGATTTTGATTATGAAGCATTGGTCTTCTTAGATTCTCTTCCTAAACAGCGCATTATTACTTTACCTCAAATTGGAGTTGCTCTTTATCCTATTTCAGGGCATAAGCCTGTGGCTACACTATATTTTGAAAATAAAGAAAAAAGAGAGCTTTTGGAAAAGTTCTTCCAATCTTCCTGCGAGGATATGGAGCGTGTTCTTGGAGAGGAGAGTGTTTCTTTAGTTTTGTCTGATAAAGTGATTAACTGTGGTTTTAAGGAACTTTACCATAATAATAAGAATTATGTATACCTCTATGAAAATATCTATGAAAAATGATAACTGTTCTTATACCTGCATTGAATGAAGAGAAGAGTATTGGTAAAACAGTATCAGCCTTTCGATCAGTAGGGAGGGTCATTGTGTGTGATAATGGGAGTCATGATGAAACTGCAACAATTGCTCGTTCATCTGGAGCATCAGTAATTTTTGAACCTCTGCAAGGTAAGGGTCATGCAGTAATGGCACTCTTACGAGAAGTTTCAGGAATTGTTTTGCTTGTGGATGGTGATAATGCATTTCATCCTGATGATGCAAAAAAGATGATCTCTCTAATAAATGATGGGAAGGCAGAGGTTGTCATTGGAAAAAGAATGAATATTAATGACCATAATACTAACCATCCTTTATTGAGATCTTTTTGTGTGTCTGTTTTGCAGTATGTTTTTCGGTTAAAATATCACTCCTCTCTTACTGACTTTTTTTCAGGTTATCGAATGCTAAGTAAAAATGCTGTTAAAACTTTTAAAAATAATCTTACCAGCAAAGGGTTTGATATTGAAATAGAGATGACTATTCTTGGGTTAAAGAAGGGGCTGGTGCATAGGGAGGTTCCTGTTTATGTACAACCAAGATTTCATGATAACCAAAAATCAAATATCTTTAATGTAGGAATCCCTGTAATATGCAGATTATTTAGAAGATTTTGATTCTTTTTTATCTTCTTTATTTCCCTTTTCTTCTTTTTTCTCTAATTTCTCAATAGTTCTGCATTTCGGATACTTATTACAGCCTAAAAATGAGCCATACATGCTTTTTCTTAGGACCATTGTCCCTTCCTTGCATTTAGGGCAGGGTTTCTCTTTAATTTTGTGCTCATTTTCAACTTTTTTGGACTTGCACTCTTTGTTTATGCATATTTCCTGAGGTTGTCTCCTTTTTTTAATAATAAGAACCATAGGATGGTCGCAATGTTCACATACTTTGTCTGAGACTTTTGCTAATGCTCCTGCAGGAATAGAAAAGGTTGCTTTGCATTCAGGGTGTTCAGAACAGGCAATAAACATTCCATATTTTCCTTTTTTCATCTGGAGCTGGCCAGAACCACATTCAGGGCATCTTCCTACATTAGAGGCTTTTTTCCAGGCATCTGTTTGAGCTACTGCTAGTTTAGCACCTACTTCTTTTTCATTTTTCTTAAACTCTTTTACAATCTTTTCAATGACTACTTTTGCTTCAGCCAAGACATCATCTTCCTTTTTTTTGTCTTCTCTAATCTCATCCATTTCCTCTTCAAAATGCCTTGTTAAGGCCTCATCGACTATTTTTGGGACATATTTTTCTAGTGTTTCAGAGGTTTTAATACCAATATCAGTTGCTGTTATGGAAGAAGAGCCTTCTACATAGTATCTTTGGAAGAGGGTATCTACAATTTGTGCCCTTGTGGCTTTTGTGCCAAGTCCTTTAGCTTCAAGTGCTTTAATGATAGAAGAGGGAGTGTATCTTTTAGGTGGTTGTGTTTCTTTATCGAGTTTATTAATCTTATCTACATCAACTTTGTCGCCTTTCTCAGCAGATGGGAGTTCTTGTTCTTCTAATTTGAGATAGGGTTCATAGTAGATATGCCATCCTTTCTCTATTGTTCTGGTTCCCTTGAGGATAAACGGTTCTTTTTTAACCTCGATCTCCTTTATTACTGTCTCTCTTGTGGCAGGAGATCCAAATACTGCCATAAATTTTTTTACAATTAAATCATATACTTTTCCTTTGCGTTCTTTAAGATCTTTTGGTAATTCACCTGTTGGATAGATCGCAGGATGGGCGGGGTCTGATTTCTTTCCTTCATTTGGCTTAAGAGATCCTTTTAGCAGGGATTCAGTTAATGCAGTATATTGGTCTTGTTTTGCTAGACCATTGAGAATTTTTTTGTAGTTAATAGTTGGAGGTAATTTTTGGGATGATGTTCGTGGATAGGAAATTGCACCAGTTGTATAGAGATCTTGGGCAATAGATAAGGTTTCTTTTGGGCTTATCCTAAAAACACGGTAAGATTCGATTTGCAATGATGTTAGATCAAAAGGTACAGGGGGTGATTGCTTAAACTGTTTTGTCTCTACACGGGTTATTGTTCCTTCCTTTGTCCCTTTTACTTTCTTCATCACTGTATCTGCATCCTTTTTTTCCCAGAATTTTCCTGTTTTGTGCCAGGCCTCAATTTTTATTTTGTGGAGTTTTCCTAGAAGCTGAATTTCCCAATAAGGCACGGGTTTAAAGGCCTTGATTTCCTTTTCTCTATCTACAACTATTTTCAAAGCTGGTGCCTGGACTCTTCCAGATGACATAATCTTAAACATGCCTGTTGATTTTATTGCAGCTGTTAATGCTCTGCTTATATTAATACCATAATACCAGTCCAGGATATGCCGGGTTTCACCTGCTTTTGCCTGGCCCCAATCCAGTGTGGGTGATTTGTTTTCATAGGCTTTAATTAATTCATCCTTTGTTAGTGTGGAGAATTTCATTCTGGAAGCGTCTTTTTGCTTGCAGATGAATCTAACAACATTTAACCCAATGACCTCTCCTTCAATATCATAATCGCATGCAACTGTAAATTTATCACATTCTTTGCTAATT
>Ga0187833_10006677_pt1 | contig 10611 bp, 11 predicted proteins | sample ETNtaG_37_FD_167968 | JGI IMG/M metagenome (GOLD analysis project Ga0187833, IMG submission 167968) | Marine microbial and viral communities from oxygen minimum zone, Eastern Pacific Ocean - ETNP2014_SV_400_PacBio MetaG (Illumina Assembly) | ecosystem: Environmental > Aquatic > Marine > Hypoxic... | reverse complement strand
CAACTTTTCATTTAAAAGGAAGTTGTAATTATGCTTTTCCTTTAATTTTAAATAAACCTGATTTTAAATTTAGAAAAATTTTGGAGCATTCATTAAAAAAAAGAGGGATAGAATTTAGACGAGGGAATGCAGGCGGCGGCAATCAACTTAGACAACCTTATCTAAAACCATATTTAAAAAACATTAATTTAAAGAATTTTAAAGAAGTAGAACACATTCATTTTTTTGGATATTATATTGGAAATTATCCCACCTTGACTGAGGATAAAATTAGAAAAATTTGTAAAATATTAAATTCCATTTCTCAATGATTGCAATAATAGATTAATAATGTCGTTTAAAATTAAAGTATTTAAAAATTCATCGTTCAAAGATAATCGTGGCTATTATTGGACGTCATGGAAGAAAGGAATTATTAAAAATGTCATATTTAATCATGATAAATTTTCTTTATCAAAAAAAAATGTTTTAAGAGGCTTGCATGGAGATAAAAAAATGTGGAAGTTGGTAAGTTGTGTATACGGCAAATTTTTTATTGCAGTTGTTGATTTAAATAAAAATTCAAAAAGTTATTTAAAGTGGAAAACTTGGATTTTGAGTCAAAAGAATAATATTCAATTATTAATACCACCTAATTATGCTAATGGGCATTATTGCTTAAGTGATTATTGTTTGTTTCATTATAAATTATCTTACAAGTATTTCTATACTGGGCATAGGCAACAATTTTCAATTAGGTGGAATGATCCAAAAATTGATATTAAATGGCCATGCAAAAAACCAATTTTAAGTATGAGGGATAAAAATTCAAAATTTTTGTAATTTATGAAAAATATTTTAATAACCGGAGGCGCAGGATATATAGGATCTATGCTCGCTACAAAACTTGTAAGCCTTAATTTTAACGTTACTGTTATTGATATATTAAAATTTTCAAAAAATTCATTAAATCATTTATTTTGCAAAAGAAATTTTGTTTTTATTAAAGCAAATGTAAAGAATAAGAAACTAATGAAAAAACTCATTAAAAAAAATGAATTCATAATACCTTTAGCTGCCTTGGTTGGTGCCCCTTTGTGTGAGAATAATAAAAAAGAAGCTATAGCAGTTAATTTAGACTCAATAAAATTTTTAATAAAAAATGCAAAACAAAAAAATAAGATAATATATTTGACTACCAATTCTGGTTACGGAGTTGGAAAAAAAAATAAGTTTTGTGATGAGAGCTTTCCTTTAAAACCTATATCATTATATGGAAGAACTAAAGTTGAAGCTGAAAAGGAAGTTTTAAAATTTAAGAATTCTATTTGCTTTAGGCTGGCAACAGTTTTTGGATATTCGTATAGAATGAGAACTGATCTTTTGGTTAATAACTTTGTATATAATTCAGTTAAACGAAAAAAATTAGTTCTATTTGAACCCCACTTTAGAAGAAATTTCATTCATGTAAATGATGTGGTGGATGGGCTCTTATATTCAATAAACAATTTTAATAATTTGAAATCAAATGTATATAATCTCGGACTTTCATCAGCAAATTTAAGTAAATTAATGTTAGCTAAAAAAATTCAGAAGAAATTAAAAAATTTACAAATAAAAATAATTAAAAATAGAAAAGATCCTGATCAAAGGGATTACTTTGTTAGTAACAAAAAAATAGAAAAAAAGGGATTTAAGGCAAAAACAACAATTGAAACTGGAATTAATGAACTAATAAAAGTTTTTAGTTATAGCAAAGAAAAAATAGCTAATAATTATTAATAATTTTTTTTCATTGATTCATAGTTTCAACAATGTGACGATTAAAATTTATGAACTCAATCTATGCTATTAATCAACCTAAACTCATTGACAAAATTGTCATAAAAAAAAGAGAGGAAATGATGCATATAATTGATAACTATTTGAAAAAATATGCGCTTTCTAGTGCGTTAGATATAGGAACCACTAATGATTTAGAGCATGAAAGTAGTAATTATTTAATAAATAATATCAAAAATATAAAAATCTTTAAATCATTATCTAACCAAAAAATTGATTCAAATTTTTTTCAAAAATCTATCAACAAATCAATTACAGAAGATTTAACTCAAGATGAAATTTACAGTTTTGGTTCTGATGTTGTTATATCAAATGCCACGATTGAACACGTGGGTAATTTAAATAGTCAATTAAAAATGATATCTAATATAATTAAGTTGAGTAAAAAATTTTTTATAATTACTACTCCAAATAGATATCATCCAATCGATTTTCAAACTAAAATTCCATTAATTCATTGGTTGCCAAAAAATTTCCATAGAAAGTTATTATCAATTTTAGGTTTAAAATTTTTTGCTGATGAGCAAAATCTCAATTTACTTTCGGAGAATGATTTAAAATATTTATTAAATCACTTTAAAAACATAGAATATCAAATACATTATATTAAACTGCTTAATTTTAAATCAAATTTTATAATTATTGGAAAAATTATTTAAACCTTTGTCGAAGTCGTTTTCTCAACGAAGTCCTTAACTATAAATTTCAAGAAACATTGATTTATGATAGTAATTAAACATTGATGGAGTGTAGATTTCTTTATTTTCATCAATAGAAATAATCTTTAAATTTTTTCTCTTAAAGTAGATAAAACCAAACCATTCCTACTTACGGTAATGACATCAATACCTTTAAATCGGTCAAAGCATGTTTTAATATTTAATAAATTATCTGTGCCTATAGTTTTCTCACTTCTATCAATTTTAAAAGCTCTATTAGTCATAATAATATAATCATAGTCTTCCGTAAGCCAGTTTACTTGTTTAAATTGAAAATTCTTTATTTTTTTTAAATAAAGCTTAACATTGTCGTCAGCAACGCCACAGAAAGTAAGTTTTAATTCTTTATTATTTAGTAAATCTTTATTATTAGGAATTTGATTAACGAGTTCTTTTAATGAAATCGTCAAATAGTCATTTTCAAACCTTTTATGCGCTTTTGAAAAACCGCCATTTAAAAGATTTAAATAGGTATATTGATAAGGGGTCAGTGAAAAGAAAATTAAAAGATTATATGCAAATAATGAAAAAATAGCAGTTAATAGAATTTTAGAAACACGATTCTTATAATTAATTATTAGATAGTAAATTGTTAGTGCCGGTATTATGCAAATATAAGGGATTAAATACAAAAAAAATCTAAGTCCATCGTAAATCTTATAAGGGCTGAAAAAAAGAAGAACGTTAGGAAAGACAATAAAAAATATTATTAATACTAATTTTTCATTGAAAAATTTAAATTTTGAATCAAAAAAACTTTTGTTTTTTATAATTAAATAAACAAAAACTAAGCAGCTGAGCAAAATAAATTCTGGCAGTTTGTAATATAAATTAATTATTAAATAAGATTTAGGAGTTTCTGCTGTGTTAAAAATATTACCATTTAGCAATACTAAAGGCACTCCGCCGATACCATTGAAAGATTCAACAAATAGTTTGAAAGGTAAAATAAATATATTTTTATGAGTTTCAGGCCAACATGATATCATTAATATATATGAAATTATAAAAATTTTGAAAACATCAAGAGTTAATTTTTTATTAGAAAAATTTTTATTAGTCATTTTTTTAAGAAACAAAATATCAAAAATTGAGATTGCAATAATAGGTATAAGACTACTTAAAAAGGCAATACGGACACCTAGACCCAGACCAACAGCTAAGCCTCCTAATATTACATATCGATTTCTTTTTTCATTTATATGCTGATTTTTAAGATATCTTATAATTAAATATGTTGCCCAAATATTTGAAAAAGCAACTATCATATCTTTTTGATTTATTGCCATGTGACCAAAAAAAATTGGATTAAAAAAACATAATACGAAAACTATTTTTCCAACTTTTTTGTTGAATAATTCACTTGAAATTTTAGAAATTCCGAAAATGCTCATAATTGAAAATGAGCTATTTATTAAATGTAACGTTTCAATTTCGTACTTTTTTGGAAAAATTTTAGTTATAAAAATAGCCAGCGTTTTATAAAAACCAGGGTAAAATCTCTGGTCTGCATAATAATTTAAATAGTCATACGATCCAAAAGAAAATAAATATTTTAATCTCCTATTACCACCCTGTATATGTCCTAACTCGTCCCACGACATTCCAACCATAAGGGCACAATAAATTGAAAAAATAATGAGCAAATAAAGGATTATGTTATTAATTTTATTTGTCATAAAATTTAACAGTATAATAAATTATATTTAGATTTTACTTTTATCAAGATTTTCAAATTCTTTTTTAATCTTTAAGTAAATTTTGTATAAGAGTATTTTATCTTCTTCAGCAATCATATTTTTTTTATTCAACCCATCAGTTAATTCGTCTCTTATTTTTTCTTTCATTTCATTGCGATGTAGATTTTCGTCTAATAATAAAATTTTATCAATTTTCTCCAATCTTTCTGCTAAGATTAAGTTAAATAAAATATTTATAACAATTATAAAAGTCACAGAGACTAAAACTAACTTAGTAAAAAATATTTTTAGGCTATTTTGTGATACTTTTTTGCTATTTTCTTTATCGTCCATAAATTATCTTTATACCATTTTAGAGTTTCAATAAAATTATAACAATCGTTTTTTTTGGATACTTTTTTATGTTTATGTAATAAGTTTTTATTAATACTTTTCCATAGGTTTAAAATATCATAATTTTTTCCTTGGATATATATCATATTAAGTGATTTCTTATTTTTAATTGTTTTCACAATTATAGGTAGGATGTTTTTGACATAAATTAATTTTTTATGTTGATTTAATTCAACTTTTATATTTTTTTTACGCAACATTAATTTTATCATTAAGGAAGGTATCAACCTATTGAAATTAAAGTCATAAGGTCCATAAACAGTATCCATTTTAATTAAAGAAATCTTGTTTTTTATTAAAAAAAATCTTAATGAGTCTTGTAAAAAGAATTTAGATAATGAGTACATATTATTTTCATCAGGTATTTCAATTTTGTCAATTTCAGTCGATGTAAAAAAAGTAAAATTAACTTTCTTTTGTTTAAATAAATTAACTAAGTTAAGAGGTAAGATAAAATTATCTCTCAATATATTTTTCTCTTCAACAGGAAACAGAGAATTATTGTTATTACCTACAAAATTTATTATATGATTTATTTTTTTCTTATTTACATATAGATAAATTTTTTTAAGAAACTCTTGATAATTATCAGAAAAATACAAATTAAAATAAAATAATTTAAAATGATCTGAATATTTTTTTATAAAATTTTGAGCTATAAATGATTTTTTTCCAATAATAAGAATTCTCATAGTTTAAACTTTATATGCAAAAGACTTAAAATCTTCCTTTAAAAAAGCTTTGTAATTATCTTTATCAACTATATGAAACATGGGTAAATGAAATATAAGTTTACCACCATTTTTTATATATTCCTCTTCTTGTTTGATTACCTCACTTCTAAAAGACCAAATTAAAACGAATAAATAATCAGGCTTCAATTTTCTCATCATTTCTTTAGAAATAATTTTTATATTTGATCCTGGGGTATATTTTCCATGTTTTTCTGAATTAGCATCACAAATAAATTTCAATTGTTTACTACTTATTTCGCAATGATTTAAAACAATATTACCTTTTGTGGAAGCGCCATAACCGATAATTTTTTTTTTAGCGAACTCATTTAAAAAAAGATTAATTACTTTTTTCACATTATTAATTCTATGATTAAATTGAATATAGGTCTTATTATTAATTCTTTGTTCCTCACTCAATACATTAGAAATTTTTTGTTCATTTATCTTATGTTGTGAATCTTTCTTAGCACATGTTATTTCAATACTGCCTCCGTTAATTTCATTAAAATTTACATCCACAACTCTTAAATTATTTTTTTTAATTATTTTATTAAAAGAACTTAGGGTGTAATAAGCAACATGTTCATGACAAATTTGGTCGTAAGTAAGGTGTGATAAAAGTAATGGAAAATACGACATTTCCAGAATCCAAATGCCATTAGGTTCTAAAAGATTATGTATGCTTTTACAAAATTTATTGGGATCTTCTATATCATAAAACATTGCGAATGAAGAGATTAAAGAAAAACTTTTTTTTTGGAACTTTTTTTTAATCATAAAATTTTTTATCCTTGAAAATGAGAAAAAGTCAACTATTAGATTAATATTTTTTTTGTAGTATTTTTTAAATTTTTTTGCTGAGGGATCAATTCCAATAAGATTTATATCTTTTTTTTTATTGGCGATGAAATTTAAAAAGGTGCCGTCGTTTGAGCCAATATCTAAAATGTTTGAATTATTTTTAATTATTTTCATCTTTAATATCTTCTCATATTTTTTTTTAATATGGAAAACCATCATTTTACTAAGCGAGGTTCTATAACCATATGTAGTGCCGTACATATCTCTTAATGGCGCAAGTTTATAAAATTGTACTAATTTACAAATTTGACATTCATAAAGGTCTAGCGAATGTTTTTTAAGATTTTTAATCTTTTTTGCTAAAAAGACACTACTGATTGGTTGTCTACCAATAGTAATAATTTTTATTAGTCTTTTTTGATGACAGTTTCTGCAGATCATTAAGTTTATTAATATAGTAAATAATGATAGATTTCTACTAATAATAAATTAATGTAAATAAAGAATTAATTTTATTTTAAAATTTGATGATCTCAATAATTGTAACTTGTTTTAATGAATCAGAAATTATAAAAGAATTTATTGTCTCCTTAGGCAACGAGATATCAAAAATCAATGAAAAGTTCGAGGTAATATTTGTAGATAATAAGAGTAGTGATAACACTCCTGAAATAATAAAAAATAATATTAAGTTATTTGAAAATTATAAAATTATATATCTTTCAAACTATTTCGGTAAAGAATCTGGAATTTTAGCTGGATTAGATAATTCAGAAGGGGAAGCTATAATTATAATGGACCCTGATTTAGAAGATCCACCAGAGTTGATTAAAGACTTAATTAAAAAGTGGAAAGAAGGTTATGACGTTGTGTATGCCACAAGAAATAAGGTTCAATTACCCTTTTATAAAAATATTCTTAAGAAAATTTTCTACCTGGTTTTTACAGTATTTACGAAACAAGAATTTAATATACCATCAAATACTGGAGATTATAGAATTATAGACAAAAAAATAAAAAATATTCTAACCACAATGAGAGAACGAATCAGATTTTTAAGAGGCTTAATTTCCTATATTGGTTTTAAACAAACAGGCATAATGTTTGATCGCCCTATTAGAAAAAAAGGCAAATCAAAAACTTCGATAAATTGGTTGATAAGGTATGGCATGGATTCACTTTTATCTTCTACGGGTGCGCCAGTGAGTGTTATTACAAGGATAGGTTTATTTTCCTTATTTTTTACCAGTATCCTAGCTATCTTTATTATAATTAATAAATTATTTTTTAATCCGATTTTAGGCTTTTCATTTACTGTATTACTCATTTTGTTTTTATTTTCCTTTAACACGCTATTAATTGGTATCATAGGCGAATATATTATAAGAGTTTATGATGAGGTAAAAATAAGACCTAATTATATAATTGAAGATATCGTGAAAAAAAAAGATTAACCTCCAGAAAAATAATCTAAAATTTGTTTTTTTGAAAATTGTTCAATTTTGCTATGTTTGTTCATAAAAACTTTATACCAGTCTATTGTACTTTCTATCATTTTTGAACCGGAATATTTAGATTCCCATTTAAGTTTTTTTCTTGATTTATTCGAATTAATATCGAGATAACCAGATTCAAATAAATTACTTTTGTGGAATTTAATTTTATACTTGTTTTCAACTAATTTATCTAAAAATTCTTGAGTTAGTTTTAATACTGTATAATTTTTTTTAACTTTAGGACCAAAATTATAAGGTCCAGAAAACTTATTTTTATTCTTTGATAGTTTAATTCCTAAATCTAAATACCCTGACAGAACATCAAAAACGTGTTGCCAAGGTCTGTAACTTTTTGGGTTTCTTAGAGTTAATTCTTTTTTGTTTATAATATGTTTAATGACATCAGGAATAATTCTATTTTCAGAAAAATCCCCCCCACCAATAACATTTCCGGCTCTTACAGAAGCTAATCCTATTAAGGTATTTTTATATATTCTGTTTAAATAGATTTTTATCAAGCGTTCCGCCATAGCTTTGCTACAGGAATAAGGATCATTTCCACCTAAAGGTGAATCTTCTTTAAAATTCTTTTTTTCTTCAAGGTTTAAATAGCATTTATCAGAAGTAACCATAATTAAAGAACGGAGATGTTTCTGATCTTTACACGCATCTAAAACATTTGCTGCACCAATAACATTTGTTTCAAAAGTAGTTTTTGGATCTAAATAAGATTTAATAACTAAAGATTGGGCAGCTAGATGAAAAAAAATTTGTGGTTTACTTCTTTTTATTATCGACAACAATTTGTTTTTGTTCAAAATGTTGCCATAACATGAATTAATTTTTTTATTTAAACTTGTGGCCCTAAAAAAATAAAAATTATCATGAGGATTTTGTTTTAGTGAATAACCAGTAACATTAGCACCAAGATAATTTAGAATCAAACATAACCATGTTCCTTTAAAACCTGTGTGTCCTGTGACAAACACTCTTTTATTTTTATAAAAATTTTTTAATTCTTTGATATTCATATATCAAGTAAAGTAGAAGACTTTAGAATAAATCCAAACAAACTCATTAATAATTTAAAAAATTAAATCTGATAATTAATAATAAAGATAATGATATAAACCAATCAATATATTGAAAATTTTGCATCTAAAGCATCTTTATAAAAATTTTTTACAGTATCTAATGAATACTCATCCAAGTTATAATTTACCAATTTCAATTTATTTATAATTTCTTTCGTTACGGTTATTATATGACAACCTATTTCATTAGCTTGAAATATATTCAATAATTCTCTTGAACTGGCCCAAAGCAATTCTGAGTTTTTGTTAATTTGCATCTCTTTTAAGCAATTTTTCATAAGTGGAATTGGATCTCTGCCGGTATCCGCTATCCTTCCTGCAAACACGGATATGATGCTGGGAACTTCTTGGTTTAATACAGATAATACAGTCTTTACTTGATCAACATTCATTATTGCTGTGATATTAAGCTTAATTTTTCTTTGAGCTAAATTTTTTATTAATTTTCCAGAACTAACTCTTTTTGTATTTGTTATAGGAATTTTAACATACACATTATCAGCCCAACTAGATATTTCCATAGCTTGCTTTTCCATTTCATCAAAATCGTCAGAAAAAACTTCAAAAGATATTGGTTTTTTCTTAATGACTGTTAGAATGTCCTTTGCAAAAAATTTGTAGTCTTTAATTCCAGCTTTTTTCATTAAACTTGGATTTGTTGTTAATCCTTTGATGAAAGGTTTGTTATTTATATCAAGTATATCTTCTTTGTCCGCTCCGTCTAAAAATATTTTAATTTTTAAATCTTCAATTTTTTTCATAAGCAATTAATGTAAATTAGAGTTTTTCAAGTATATATACAGCATTTATTAATGAGTCAGTAATGAAATTAGCCTTGACTTGTTTGGTCTCTTTATAATTATTATTAATAAAAACAGTTTTACATCCTGCATTTATTCCAGCCTGGACATCTTTCCATCTATCACCAATCATATAACTTTTATTTAAGTCTATATCCCATTTTTTTTTGGCGTTTAATATTAATCCAGGTTTTGGTTTTCTGCATTCACAATTGTTATGATCATCATGATAACATACAAAAATATCATCCAATTTTACTTCTCTTTTCAAAAAATTATTCATTTGAATCACAGTTTTTTTTTTAATTTTTCCTCTCGATACATCTGGTTGATTAGTAATTAGTAAGCAAACAAAATTTAGTTTTTTAAGTTTTAATAAGGATTCCTTTACTCCCGGCAAAATCTCAAATTCATTAAATGATGGAGGAGAAAATGGTAACCCATTTTTAATAAAAGGTTTATTAAGTGTTCCATCACGATCTAAAAATATCGCTCTTCTCATGCTTTTATTTTTTTAAAATAGAAATTAACCAAGTCTTGTTTAAATCTGACGTAAAAAGTAATAATGACATTTCTATAAAATTAATTTTCAAAATATATCTATTAAATTAAGCTTTTAATTAATGATATGTATAATCTATCTTGTAAGACAATAAACCCGTTATAATGCACAGTGTTTTTTCATAAATAACATCATTTACCCTAAAATAACACCATAATTTTATTTCCTTAATAACTATGATAAATAATCAGGATATTATAAATAAATTTAAAATAATCATTAAATAAATGAACAAGGAAAAATTAATAAAGTTTGAGGAAGAAATAGCAGAATATTTTAATTCAGGAAAAATAAAAGCTCCTATACATCTTTATCATGGCAACGAAGAGCAAATTATAAGTGTATTTAAAAAAATAAAACTTGAAGACTGGGTTTTCTGTACTTGGAGATCTCACTATCAATGTTTATTAAAAGGAGTGCCCGAAAAACAAATTAAAGATGAAATATTTGCCGGTAGATCAATTTCTTTATGTTTTCCCGAATACAAA
>Ga0187833_10006675_pt1 | contig 10612 bp, 9 predicted proteins | sample ETNtaG_37_FD_167968 | JGI IMG/M metagenome (GOLD analysis project Ga0187833, IMG submission 167968) | Marine microbial and viral communities from oxygen minimum zone, Eastern Pacific Ocean - ETNP2014_SV_400_PacBio MetaG (Illumina Assembly) | ecosystem: Environmental > Aquatic > Marine > Hypoxic... | reverse complement strand
TTAATCTATACACCAAATGCTGATTCAATAGGTTTTGATTATATGAAGGAACGTCAAAATAACGTAACACCTCCTATTCATCTTCATTATTTTAATAAAAAATCCATTAACAAATTGGCACAAAGTTCTTTTTCTTCGATTTACTTTAGGACAGCAGGTTTAGATATCGGCGATATTTATGCTCATGAACGAGATAATGGGAATGGGGAATTTGGACGCTTTCTCTATGATAATTACCAAGTTTTGCAAACATTTTTTGACCATATAGATTCTGGGAATCATCTAAGAGTAATATTCAGAAAAAATTAGAGAGGAAGCGAAGAATATCATTAAGTCCGTTCATTCCAGATGTTAATGGAGCGGAACAAATTGAGAGTAAATGTAGTTTTGTCAATTTGCATAAGTTATTAAAATTTGCCTCATGCGAGCTTGCTATTTCTGTTATAAATTTTATTTTTTTCAATTTAATTTATTCTGACCAATCGTATACATCTTTAAAAGTGCAGTTTTTGCAAATTGAAACCTCTTCACTTTTATTAGAAGAATGTTTAGATCTAACAATATTTATTTCTTTTCCAAACCAAATATTTTTTAAATCTTTTACTTTATTTTCGGGGCTATTATTAACTTCGGGCATCTTTACTTTGCTTAATAATTCAAAACCTTTTTTTTTATTTTTCACATTATTCAAAACTTGGTCATAATCTTTTCTATTTTCGAAGGCCTTATTATTTACAAATCCAACGGGATAAGATGCGCCCCAATCATAACAGCACATAGCAACTTTTCCCTCGTATGTAACAAATAGTCTTTGAAAAGGTTGCTCGCAGGGTTTTCTTGTTTTGGATATTTTTATTTTTCCAAATATATCTCTCATATATGGTGTGCCTTTTGAAAGATTGTATTTTTTTAATAATTTTTCATATTGTTTTGTTTCCTTTTCAGAGAGATCAGCTAAATTACCGCCGCGCTCTGAATATTGATTTACTGTCAATTCATCAACATAATCATCAAATAATTCATAGAAATTTTTAATTTCTCTAAAAGTTTCCTCAGTTAATATCATTTGTATTTTTGTGAATGGAAATTTTGCTTTTCTTTCTTTCCTTATTTTATAAAAATTTTGAATATTTTTATAAACATTCGAAAAAGAATTTTTTTTAAATCTTCCTGGTCGCATTTTTTCGTAGGTTTTTTTTGTTCCCCCGTCAAAAGAGTAAATAATTAAATCCAAACCTACATCGATTAATTTATTGATATTTTTTTCAGTTAAATTTGTGGCATTAGTATTTATTATAGTCTCTAAAATCCCTTTTTCTTTTGCATATCTAATGTAATCAAATAATTTTGGATTCAAAAGAGGCTCTCCTCTCCAATTAAATTTTATACTTGGAATTTTCAATTTTGATGCCTGATCTATTAGTTCATAACATAATTTATCATCTATAATTTTATCTGGTGTGACGATATGTTCTCTGTAGCAAAAAGGACAAGCTAAATCACATACTGAAGCAACTTCAAGATCTAAACAAAGAGGTTTGCTGTTTTTAAAAACATTTGTTTTTTTGAAATCTAAAGCATTTATAATATTCCTTGATTGTATTTTCCAGCTGTGTCTGTAATTTTTGTAATCTTTGATAATGGTGTGTAAAAGTTCATTTTTGGAAATGTTATTTTTTTTACCATAAAAAATAAGAGCCTTGTTATGAATCATATTTTCTACCATATAGGTTTCTCTATCTAGATTTTTCTTTCTACGATTTTTTAATAAAAAAGATCCAGCCGAAATACGGTTTTTTTTTGCTAAAAATTGTCTTTGTTCTCTATTATCCATTTATTTAACCAATGCTCCGCACTTTGTAAAATTGCATTATTCTTCTTAAGACTTCAAAATGATCTTATTCATTTTTAATTTTATTCATTTTTTGAACATTTATAACGTTCAAACTTTGAACGGTAAAGAAAAATGTGCTAATAAATCTAACAAGAAAGAAAATAAAGCCTTTTTTTAAGACAGAGATGGAGTGATCATAAAAGAATTTTTATAATCAGATAAATAGAATAATTTAAATATGTGCGGACTACATTATACACATTCTAATTTCAAAATTAAAAATTTAGATATAAATCAAATTTTAAAAAGTGTTACTCATTCTATAAAATTAAAAAATTATGAAAATACATTGAGACATTTGAGACTTCTGAAATGTAATAAGGTTTTTATAGAATTATTGATAATTAAAGATAAAAATTTACTAAATATTATCAAATCAATTATCGTTAAAATTAATAAAGACAAAAAAAATATCAATATGGATTTATTCGCAGATATTAATTGGGTCTTAGAAAAAGAAATATTAGAAAAAATAAAGATAATTAAAAGTTTTATATTCAAAAATAAAATAAAAAATAATAAAAATTTAATTATATTTCTAATAAAATATTTTAACGCAATAGAGTCATTAAATTATTTAGAAACAAGAGGAAGGGATTCTGCAAGTTTAAGTTTAAACTTTAAATCTAAATATAAAATTAATATTAAAAATAATCAAAATAATTCTAGCAACTTTTCAATTTTTCAAAAAAAAATTTCAAATAATGAATTTTTTTTAAATATCACCATAAAGCATGCTAATCAAATTGGTTACTCAGGTGAGAATTTAGAAAAAATTAAAAACTTAATTAATGAAATAAAAGTGTTGAAAAAGATAAATTTCGAAAAAATTTTAGGTTTTTATATTATTGGTCACACGCGATGGGCTTCTGTCGGTAAAGTAGATTTAAGCAATTGCCATCCACTAATAGATGGTCAAAAAAATGATTCATCTTTATTTTATATGAATGGGGATATAACTAATTTAAATTCAATAACCAAAAAACTTAAAAAGAAAAAATTTTTTTATCTACGAGATAAAAATTGTAAAAATGATTTATCCCCTCTTCCAAGTTTACTGTATAAAAATAAAACTATTAAATTAAACGATTTAAGTGGCTCATTTGTAATTTTCTACCATCATACAAAAAAACCTGAGAATTTGATTGTTCTAAAAAAAGGTTCTCAAGGATTGTATTTATCAAAAGACAATGATGATGATTTAATTTTGTCATCAGATGTATATGGAATAGTGAATTCAAATAATTTCTTCAAAAGACTAACGAATATTAAATATTTGAAATTCAAGCCATTTAAAGACTCTAAAATCAAGTTTTTAAAAAAAAATATGCATCAAACCGTATTATCAACAAGAGATCTGGACAAAAAAAACTTCTCAAGATTTTTTACAAAAGAAATAAACGATACACAAACTTTTTTAAGAAGAACGCTGGATGAATATATAAATTTAAAGTCTGAAAAGATTATAAATATAGACAATGTATTTGCTCCAAAAATTATTGGTTTGCTTAAAAATAATAAGATTAAAAATATTATTATTACTGGTATGGGAAGCTGTTACACAGCGGCGGTAGGTATTTCAAAATACATGTCAAAAAGATTAAATGATAATGGAATTTGTAATATTAAAATTCAAGCAACCATCGCCAGCGAAGGTAGTGGCTTTTATCTCTCAAATAATATGAAAGATACGATTGTGATAGTGGTAGCGCAATCAGGAACAACCGTGGATACAAACGTTTTTGCCAGTTTGGCTAAAAAAAGAGGAGCATATACCTTGGCTCTAGTCAATAAAAGAGATGGGGACATCACCTATATAGTAGAAAATAATATTTACTTAGGCAACGGAAGAGATGTAGAGCTTTCAGTACCTTCAACAAAAACTTATACTTGTCATTTATTTTTAGGATTTATTTTATCTGAAAAAGTTTTATCGATTTTATTTAAAAATAAAAAACCAAAAGATTTTTTTAAATCATTACAAAAAGTAAAAGAGACTAATATCATTGAGAATTTTATCAAACATCATACTAAAAGTATAAAAAAAATAAATTTTAACGTTTTTAATTTTTCTAAATGGATTGTTTTATATGATGACTCTAATATTGCTTACAGCTCCCTTGAGCTAAGAATAAAATTATCAGAATGTTGTTATAAATCAATTTTATATATGCATTTTAATAATTTTAAAAAATCAGATTTAAATAATTGTCTAATTTTCTACATAGGAACAAATAATATTAGCGATAACAAAATTTTTAAAGAAAATTTCTTAATACATATATCAAAAAAAAATGGTGAAATGAGATCAAAGAAAAACCTCATAGATCTATCTCTTAAAAGTAATAGTGATGTTTTCTTGGCCTTAGAGTCGGCTATAATTATTCAACTTTTATCATATAGAATATCGCAAATAATAGATAAAAAACAATTTAGTTTAAAAAAAGAAAACAAATCTAAAATGAAGAAGATTGCTAATTTTATAATAAATAAAAAAGATATGTATCTTCTCTCTAGATTAACAAAAAAAAATAAAGTTTTAGAACTTAAAAATAAACTTAAAAGACCTTTAGACTCAATAAAACATCAGGCAAAAACTATCACCGTTGGCGCACTAAGAGATAAAAGTATTGTGGAAAAAAAAATTTATTTTAGACATAGAAAAATTAATGTAAATAGAGCAATTTTTCTTGGAGAAATTTCACGATTAAAAAATAAAATAAATTTAATTTCAAATGAGGAATATGAAATTGAAAAATATTTTTTTAGTAACATAGTTGAAAATTACAATTATAAGTACAAAAAGAAGCTATTTTATAATTTTTTAAATAAAAAAAACTTAAAAAATATTGATAACACATACTCTAATATTTTTTTTGGTTATAATAACTTTAAAGATGATAATAATTTGCTGATCAATAATTATCGTTGTAGTTCATATGAACTTTTAAAAAAGTTTTTGGTTAATGATAAAAAAAGTTTGTTATCTAATGAAATATTCAATAATGCAAAAAACTTAGTTAATAAAAAAAGAAGCAATTTCAGTCTTAACCTAAATAAATATTTCCAAAATTATAATAATATTAAATTCTTAGGAAGTGGAATAAACTACCTGGTGGCAAAAAAGTTTGCGCAAAAGTTTTCAATTAAATATAACAAATCAATTGGTTTTGATGTAATTGAAAACCATAAACATATTGACATTTCCTCTGAGTCTCTAGTTTTTATAATTGCTTCAAATATTTATCGAAAAGGTTTTCAGTCAGATATTCTTTCGGAAGTCGAAAAATTTATATCACATAATAACCGTCCGGTAATTTTTACTAACATTAATAATAATTTTTTTAATCATTTAAGTTATGACAAATATAATAAAGTTAAACTAGTAAAGTTGCCATATGTAAGTGAGCTGTTCTCATTACCTTTTTTCGAATTTTATTTTAATATTATTTCTAACTAAATTAAGAATTGTTTTTTTTACATCATCATAATTTTCTTTTTTAAAAAAAAAGTATATCTTTTTTTTTTTTCTCCATATTTTTTTTCTAAATATTGTTTTGATCTTCTTAATGTTATTTACTTTTTTTAAAATTTTTTTGCTTTTCTTAAAAGAATTTTGATTTAAGCTTATAATCCTACAATTATAATCTATTTTTTTATTTAAAATTTCTTTTATTAAACTTTCATCTTTCTGTAAAATTTCTAAAAAAAGTCCCAAACTATACAAACCATCCATTCTATAAAAAAAGGAAAAATGCCCAGATGTTTCAAAAGCTAATGTTGCATTTTTTTCAATTTGTTTATTAATTACATTTCTGTCTCCAACTTTTGAATAATAGAAAGTAAATTTTTTTTTATTTAAATTTTCTTTCAACCAAGGATTTGTGATATTGGTTCCAACTATATTAAGTTTTTTTGCTGGATTTTTAATCTTCTTTTTTAAAAATTTAATGAATATTAAAGCAATTTTTTCACTTTCAATAAGACCATAATTTTTTTCGGAAAATAAAATTCTGTCTGCATCTCCGTCGAAAGCAAAACAATAATCGTAATTTTTATACTTTGATTTTAGATTTTTTTTTAAATAATTTGATCCGCAATTTTTATTTATATTATCTCCATTATATTTACATGAAACATTGGAAAACTTAGATAAAAAATTTATGTCTTTAATTAAGCTTGCGGCAGAACCAAAAGAATAATCAATTAATATTTTTTTATTTATTTTAATTTTAAATTTATTATTTATGAAATTACAGTATCTTTGATTGGTAGTTTCATAAACTTTTGGACTACGGTTTTTGATTTTTTTTTTCGTAAAAATATTTTTTTCAATTTTCTTTTCCTCATTTCTTTTCAATTTTTTGCCTTTGTAAAAAAATTTAAAACCGTTATATTTAGATGAAAAGTGAGAGGCTGTAATCATAATATTAAAAGAGTTTTCTCTTTTAGACATAAAGTGATTGCAGGGTGTTGTAATAGGTTTTTTAAAAATATATATTTTCTTTACAAAAACTATTTTTTTTAAAATTATCTTCAAAATTTTTTTACAAGAATTTCTAGTGTCATAACCAATATAAATTTTATCGATTTTCTTTTCCTTTAAAAAAAAATTTAAACCATTAAAAAAGTTATTAAGGAATGATTGCCTCATTAACTTGTGGCCATACACATCTCTAAAACCATCATCGCCAAATATTCTCATTTTTTTTTATTAAATTTAAGTATTAATTTTCTTTGAGAATTTATTGAAGGGATTTTTAAATTTTTCAATCTTTCAAGATCTGTTTTAATAATATTTCTTATTCCCTCTGATAACTTTATATGAGGTTTCCAATTTAGTTCTCTTGCAATTTTTGAAATATTTGAGATTGATATTTCAATATCGTCTGCTCTTTTAGGTAGGAAAATTACATCTTTAGCGGATATTAATTTAATAATATCTAAAATGCTATTTGCTTTTCCAGATCCTAAATTATAAATTTTACCTTTTGATTTTTTGTTATTTATAACTTTTAAAATTGCATTACTAACATCATCTACGTGTAAAAAATCTCTTTTTTGCAGTCCGTTACCAAAAATTGTAATTTTTTTCTTTTGAATTTTTTGCGCTAAAAACTTACCAATTACAGCATTTGATTTAGGTCCAAAAATATTAAAAAATCTTAGAATGGTGGAGTTGATATTATTTACTTCTGAATATTTTAGAATCATCTCCTCTCCAATATATTTTGTGTACGCATAATAGTGCTTTGGTTTTAGATTAAATTTTTCTGAAACTTTTAAATTATTTGTATCGCCATAAACTGATGATGAGGATGTAAAAATAAATTTTTTAATTTTATTTTTAACAGTAAAATTTAGAACTTCTTGTAAACCGACAATATTATCTTTAAAGTATTTTTTTTCATTTTGGATATTATTAAAATTTCTGCACTAGCAGCTAAATGGATTACGCAATCAAATTTTTTATTTAATGATTTGATATTATTAATATTTACAATATCGCCCTTAATAAAAAGTATTTTATTGTTAATTTTTGAAATCTTATTGTAAGATAAATTGTCTAATACACTAATTTTGAATTTTTTTCTTATTAAATAGTTTATTAAGTTTGATCCAATGAAACCAAAGCCTCCAGTAATAAGAATATTTTTCATTAAAAATTAGTATTTTTTGAAAATAATTGAAAATTAATAGTTTTTATTCCTTTTTTTTTATTATATCAATCAATTACAATCTATGCAAAACAAGTTTAAAATCTCAGTGGTAATACCAGTATATAATGCTGAAAAATATATTGGGAGATGCATAAGATCATTATTAAAACAAACTATAGATAAAAAACTTTTAGAGATAATAGTGGTTAATGATAAATCTTCTGATAATTCTTTAACTGAAATTAAAAAATATAAGTCCAAAAATATAAAAATTTTTAATAATAAAAATAATCTAGGTTTGCCAAAATCATTAAACATCGGAATAAAGAAATCGACTGGTACATTAATTGTTAGAGTAGATGCTGATGATTGGATCCATTCAGATTTTTTAAATATAATGTCAACTTTTTTGTTTATAGATGAAAAATTAGATGCAGTTGCTTGTGACTACACTCTTGCAGATAGCAGAGAAATTACTTTAGAAAAAAAAGACTGTTCAAAATATCCGATAGGTTGTGGAATAATGTTCAGAATACAACATTTATTAGAAATGGGTTTATATGACGAGAAGTTCAAATATGCGGAGGAGGAGGCTTTAAGGAAAAAATTTCTCAAAAAATACTCAATAACTAGAATTCCTTTATCACTTTACAAATATCGACAACATAAAAAGAATAGAACCAAAAATAAGTCCATGGTTAAGAAATATTCAAAAAAAACAAAAAATTTATGAAAATAATCTATTTTATTGCAGAAATAGGAGCTAATCACGAGGGAAAATTAAAAAAAGCCTACGAACATATATCGGCTGCAAAAAAAGCAAGGGAAGTTTTCTTAAGTTAACAGATTTTTAATGGATAAAGAATTAAATATTCTTATCTTAGCAGCAGGTAAAAGCTCAAGGATAAGACTAAATAAATCAAAAATTTTTTTGGAAATAAATTCTAAAACTTTGCTAGAACATTCAATAGAGTTTGCAAGAAAATTGGAACCAAAAAATCTTTATATAATTATAAATCCAAAATTTAAATTTTTAGAAAAAAAAATCAAAAATTGTAAATTTATTTATCAATCTAAACCATCTGGTACAGGCAGTGCGGTTAAGCAATTTTTAAAAAAAAAACCTAAAGAAAATAAATTACTAGTAACATATGCAGACACGCCTTTTTTAAATATTAAGTCTGCAAAAAAAATTATTAAAAGACTAGATCATGTTGATCTAGTTCTTTACTCTTTTATGAGTAAAAATAACAAGAATTACGGACTAATTAAAAAGGATAAAAATAATAAAATAATGGAAATAATAGAATATTCAACTGCAAATAAATTTGATCGTAAAATTCAATTATGTAATTCTGGAATGGTTGGAATTTCAAAAAAAAATTATAAAAATATCTTTAATATAAAAAAAAATGCTATATCTAAAGAGTGTTATTTAACTGATATAGTAAAAATAAGTTACAAAAAAAAAGTTTCTATCGAAAATATTGTTGAGCATAACAAAAAATATTTAATTGGTGTTAATACATTAAAAGATTTTATAAATTTGAAAAAAAAAATTCGTGATAAAAAATAAAAAAAAATTGTTAATTATAATTCCAGCTAAAAAGAATTCTTCTAGAGTTAAAAATAAGAATTTAAGAAAAATCGGTAATAAAAGTCTACTTGAATTAAAAATTCAAACTTGTTTAAAATCAAAATTAGGTGACGTATTTGTGAGTACAGACTCACCTGAAATCGCAAAAATTTCAAAAAAAAATGGTGCTATAGCGCCTTATTTGAGAGATAAAAAATATTCTAGATCAAATTCATCAATGATATCCTGTGTATTAGAGGTTTTGAGATATTTAACTAAAAATAATAAGAATATTCCAAATTATATTGCTGTTATTCCACCTACAAATCCGTTTATAACTTCCAGGACTATTAAAAGAGCTTATAAATTATTAAGTAAAAATAAAAACACAAACTCGATTTATACTTATTCTTCAGTGAATGATCATCCTTACACCTTTGTGGACAATATAAATCAAAAGCTTAAATTTAATATTTTAAAATATAAAAATAAATTTTTTAAAGATTTCGAAAGAACTCAAGACTATCCAAAAGCTTATGTATTATCTGGGGCAATTAGAATGTCTAAAACTGACTATTTGCTTAAATTTATAAAAAAAACTTTACCAATTTTTAATATGAATGTTGCCGATTGCTCTTCGTGTATTGGTTTAGAAATTTCTAAGAGAGAAGCATTTGATATCAATAACTATGATGATCTTAGTTTTGTAAAATATTTGCAAAAAAATAAAAAAGTTTTCGTTTAAAAATTTTTTTTCATGATTAAAACTTTATATTCAAAGTGGGGCGTTCTGTTGCCAGGTGCAATTAACCAACCATCCCGAAACCAGAGCAAAATTGTGGTAAAAATTTATCTCCTTTTTTTATTAGTTAGTTACTAGTTTCGTAGTTTAGGTGATAGATTGTCTTTCCGTTTCATGTGGATTATCTTTTAGTTTTCCACAATCAAACTAAATGAGAACAATCGAAGAAAAACCATTGACTAAACCACTGATTTGATAAGCTTTAAAGTTGTGCTATATAAATAAACCTAGTGCCCTCGTGGTGAAATCGGTAGACAGAAAGGACTTATAACCTTTTACAGTAGACTTTAGTCTACAGGTACTACCTTGATGCAATTAAATTGTATAGATTACTAACTCTTTTGTTTGGATATACCATTTTGCATAAAAGTTACGCTAAAGTAGGAGACTAATGCATCGGTGCACGAGGTCTACTCCTTTACTTGAATGGTTTGAAAAATTGATTTATTTAAAGATGTTTTTTAACTTATGTGTTAAAAATACTTAGTGCCCTCGTGGTGAAATTGGTAGACACAAAGGACTTGAATTGAAAAATTTGAGTGCTTCAGAGGAAACTCTGAAAGTAGAACTACGTAAATTCGGTGGAGGCTTAACTGCTAATACCGAGCCAAGCTAGAGAAATTTCTGGAAGGCGTAGAGACTAGACACGTAGCACCGTACAGGTGAAGGTATAGTCCAGA
>Ga0187833_10006671_pt1 | contig 10617 bp, 10 predicted proteins | sample ETNtaG_37_FD_167968 | JGI IMG/M metagenome (GOLD analysis project Ga0187833, IMG submission 167968) | Marine microbial and viral communities from oxygen minimum zone, Eastern Pacific Ocean - ETNP2014_SV_400_PacBio MetaG (Illumina Assembly) | ecosystem: Environmental > Aquatic > Marine > Hypoxic... | reverse complement strand
GTAGTGGGAGCTCTGCCGTAAAAAGCTTTGCTCCAAGTTTGAAAGTTTTACTGAGTCGAGTTTAGGTTATTTTAATAGGGGTCCCACTGCTTTCTACTAAAGTCTTTGATTGAGACAGTCATAGCCGTTGAAAACATTATGAAAATTTAAGTACCTAGCCTGAAAAAATTTTAAAAATTCTGAAACGTTTTCAAAAATTGACCCATATCAATGAAAAATTTCCACTGGTACACGCACTGACTCTCGGTATAATTGGGTGTAGCATTGGCTTATAAAAAAGAATTGGAGAAAGTGTTAAAGATTCTGTTGTGGATAAAAATTTAAAGGTATATGGTTTTAAAAATTTATTTATCAATGGTAATTCAATATTTAGAACAGGAGGACACTGTCATCCTGTTCACACAATCGTTCAGTTTGTTCTAAGACTTTCAGATCATTTATCTAAATAAGAAAAGATTAAACACGAAAGATTTATTGAATAATTTTAATTAAACATTCGGAGGTAATAAATTTGTTGGTTATCATACAGGCAAGAATGTCATCAAGACGCTTACCCGGAAAAGTTTTGATGAAAATACAAGGAAAAACATTAATTGAAAGAGTAATTGAAAGAGTTTCTAGATCAAAATATGTAACCAAAATAATTGTAGCTACATCAAAACACAATACGGATATGCCTTTAAGAAAACTGTGTTTTAAAAAAAAAATTGAGTGTTACGCAGGTAGTTTGCCTAATGTAGCATACAGATTTTATGAAATATTGAAAAAATTTAATTCAAAATCATTTCTCAGAATAAATGCTGATAGCCCTTTTATAGATCCTACTTTAATTGATAAATGTTTATTGAGATTTAATAATACAAATAGCGATATAGTTACCAACGTTTTTCCAAGAACCTTTCCAAAAGGTCAATCAGTAGAAATTGTAAAATCATCAGTTTTTAAAAAAAATTTACCAAAAATAAAAAGAAGGGATTATTTAGAACACATAACAAAATTTTTTTATGAAAATAAAAATAAATTTAAAATTTATACCATAGTCAATGATGAAAACTATTCTAAATTCAATATGTGTGTTGATACTGCCAATGATATTAAGCACGTCAGAATTATCTACAAAAAAATACCAAACTTAAATAGTAAAAAAATTAGCTGGAAAAAAATTATAAAACAATTTTATGAATAAAAAAAACACGAACAATATTAATACAGCAGTTATTGGCCTGGGTTTTGGGATGCTACATGCGGAAACTTATAAAAAAAATAAAGATTGTAATTTAATTTATCTATGTGATTTTAACAAAAAATACAAAAAAATCTGCAAAAAAAAATTTAATTGCAATTTTTCAATAAATGCAAATTCTATAATTGCAAATAATAATATTAATTTAATATCAATAGCATCCTATGATAATTATCATTATTTACAAACGCTATCTGCCTTAAAAAACAAAAAACACGTTTTTGTAGAAAAACCTATATGTCAAAGAAATTATCAACTTAAAAATATCAAGAAAGAATTAAAAAAAAACAAATCATTAAAATTATCATCTAACTTTGTGTTGAGAGCTCACCCTAAATTTTTAAAAATATTTCAATTAATTAGAAAAAGTTTAATTGGAAAAGTTTATCACATAGAAGGTGAATACAATTATGGTAGATTTAAAAAGATCACACATGGCTGGAGAGGTAAAATGCCATTTTATTCGGTGACACAGGGTGGCGGAGTACATATTATAGATTTAATTCACTGGTATTTAAATTCAAAAATAATCAAGGTAGTGGCAGTTGAAAACAAACTTGCTAGTAATAAAACACAACTTCGTTTTCCGGATACCGTAACATCTCTTGCTAAATTGAATAACGGGGCAACTGCAAAAATAACTTCTAATTTTAGTTGTGTTACACCTCATCACCATACATTGTCTGTTTTTGGTTCTAGAGGAACATTGGTTCTTTCGCAAAAAAATTTATTTTTTTATAGATCAAGAAATAAATCTATTAAGCCAAGAAAAATAAATTTTAAAAAAAATAAAAATTACAAAGGAAAAGTTTTGAAAAGTTTTATACGCAATGTAAAGCATGGATCTAAACCGATTATATCAAAAAAGGAAACACTTAACGCTATGTCAGTATGCTTTGCTATTGATAAATCAATAAAAACAAAAAAATGGGAAATGGTAAAATACTAAAAAGATTAAATTTCTATGAATAAGAAAATCAAAATTCCTTTTGGCAAACCAATTGTTGGAAAAAGTGAGTTTGCGGCAGTATTAAATGTTTTAAAAACTGGCAAGTATGTACATGGACCTAAAAGTGTTGAATTTGAAGAAAACTTTAGAAAATTTACCAAAGCAAAATTCTCAATTAGTGTGTCTTCTTGCACTGCTGGTATGCACTTATTTTATTTCGCTCTTGGTTTTGGCCCAAGAGATGAGGTAATTTTACCAGCGCAAACACACGTGGCAACGGCTCATGCAATTAGTCTAACAGGTGCCAAGCCAGTTTTCGTAGATTGTGAAATTAATACTGGCAATATAGATATTGACAAAATTGAAAAATCTATAACAACCAAGACAAAAGGAATAGTTGTAGTTCATTATTTAGGTATGCCTGTAGACATGCCTAGAATTATGAAAATAGCAAAAAAACATAAACTATTTGTACTTGAAGACTGTGCCTTATCTTTAGGAGCAAAAATAGACAATAAACATACAGGATTACACGGACACGCTGGTGTTTTTTCTTTTTACCCGGTAAAACACATAACCACAGCTGAGGGTGGAATGTTTATAACTAATAATAAAAATTTAGCTAATAAAATAAGATTACAAAAAGCTTTTGGTGTAAATCGAGCTTACAACGAAAGAAAGATTCCAGGAATGTACGATGCCATCCATTTAGGATTTAATTACCGTATGAGCGAAATACACGCCTCTATTGGAATAGAACAATTAAAAAAAATTCCTACTTTTTTAAAAAAACGTTCTGAAAATTACAAAGAATTATCAAAAAAATTAAAGCAATTAAATTTTCTAACTGTTTTACTTGCATCAAACAATCGATTGCTAAGCAGCCACTATTGCCTGTGCATAATATTAAATAAATCTATTTCTAAATATAGGTCAAAAATAATGAACTCATTAGCAAAAAAAGGCATAGGTTCAAGTATTTATTATCCTCATCCTGTTCCCAGATTGTCATATTACAAAAATAAATATCATTTTAAAAAGAAGAATTTTGTTAACGCCTCTCGCATTAGCGATTGCTCTATAGCTTTGCCAGTTGGCCCTCACTTAAATAAAAAAGATATGAAAATTATTGCAAATAATTTAATCAAAATAATTAAGAATTTTATAAAATGAAAAAAACGTCTTTAAAAGATCTGAGTGTTTTAATTTTAGGTGGTGCTGGATTTATTGGTCATAATTTAGCTCTTCATCTTCATAAACTTGGAGCTAAAGTAAATATTATAGATAGTCTTAGTGTAAATCATTTAGGTTCATTAAAAAAAAATTCAGATATACCAAATCCAAAGCTTGCAAGAGATATTCTACATGAACGTTTAAGATTATTAAAAAATTCAAAAATACCTGTTCATGTACAAGATGCTAGACAATATAATAAACTTAGTAGATTTTTTACAGAAATAAAACCAAAAGTAATTATTCATTTGGCCGCTGTATCACATGCCAATAGATCCAACAAAGATCCTCATTCAACCTTTGATCATAGTCTACGAACTCTTGAAAATGCTTTGGATAATGCAAAAAAAAAAATTGAGCATTTTATTTTTTTATCTTCTAGCATGGTTTATGGAAATTTTAGATCCGCTGAAGTAGATGAAAAAACAAATTGTGAACCTTTAGGAATTTATGGTGCATTGAAATACGCTGCAGAAAAGATTATCATTTCTTATAATCAAGTTTTTGATCTACCTTATACCATAATTAGACCATCAGCTCTTTATGGTGAACGTTGTATTAGTAGGCGTGTTGGACAAATATTTATTGAAAATGCTTTACAAAACAAAGAAATAGAAATTCATGGAGACGGTTCTGAAAAACTTGATTTTACATATATTAATGATTTGATAGCTGGTATCACCAACGTTATTAAAAATCCTAATTCAAAAAACGAAATTTTTAATTTGACTTTCGGTCAAGCTAGGTCTATCAGCGATTTGCTTGACATTTTAAAAAATAATTTTTCCTCGACAACTATTAAAAAAATTCCAAGAGATAGACTAATGCCTAAACGAGGAACTCTTTCAATTAAAAAAGCTATTTTATTGCTCAATTATAGTCCAAAATGGTCTATAGATAAGGCCTATCCAGAATATATAAGATGGTATTCAAATTTTTTTAAAAATAAAACTAAAAAATAAATTTAATGAATTTATCAAAAAGAACTTTTATCGTAGCTGAAATTGGAAATAATCATGAAGGTAACTTTAATTCAGCAAAAAAATTAATATATACAGCAAAAAAATGTGGAGCTGATGCGGTTAAATTCCAAACATTTATCCCAGACTATTTTGTATCGAAGTCAAATATACAAAGATACAAGCAATTGGAAAAATTCAAATTAACTTTTAATCAATTTAAAAAATTGGCTAATTATTCCAAAAAAGTTGGAATTACTTTTTTTTCTACACCTTTTGATATCAAAAGTGCTGAATTTTTAAACAAACTACAAAAAATTTTTAAGATTGCGTCCAGTGATAACAATTTTTTTCCTTTAATCGAAACAGTAGCTAAATTTAACAAAACCATTTTTTTATCAACTGGACTAGCTAATATTGAGCAAATTACAATAGCTAAAAATTTTATTTTAAAATTTTGGAAAAAAAAATTAAAAAACTCTAAAAAATTAGCAATTTTGCACTGTGTATCAAGTTATCCAGTAATAGAACCTGAAGCAAACTTACTAGCCATAAAAACCCTCAAAAAAAAATTTTCAGACTGTATCATTGGATATTCTGATCATACTCAAGGAATTTTGGCACCTGTTATCGCTGTTACTTTAGGAGCTAAAATAATTGAAAAACATTTTACTCTTAATAAATCTTTTTCAAATTTTCGTGATCACAAGATATCAGCAGACCCTCGGGAAATGAGAAAAATGATAAACAGCATAAGAAAAATAGAAGTAATGCTTGGCAATGGAAAAAAGCAATTACAAGCTTCTGAAAAGAAAAATATAAAATTTATGAGAAGATCTATTGTAGCAAAAGTGAATATCCCAAAAGGAAAAAAAATAGAACCTCATGAATTAAATTGGGTGAGATTAAATGGTGGATTAGCACCAGGAAACGAAAAAAAAATTATAAATAAAAGAACTTTATATAAAATAAAGTTAGGCGAAAAAATAAAATTAAACCGAATTAAATAAATGTAAATATTCAAATGTGTGGAATAGCAGGCTATTTTGGTAGGAATTCAATTCCTAAAACTTATATTGATAAGACACTACAAAAAATGAAAGAAAGAGGACCTGATTTTTCAAATTCTTTTTCAAAATCTTATCCAAATAATTTGTTTATATATTTATTACATTCTCGACTAAGCATAATAGATCTGCACCCAAGATCAAATCAACCTTTTGTAATTGGGGATCATGTAATAATCTTTAATGGTGAAATATATAACTATTTAGAACTAAAAAAACATTTAATTAACAAAAAAATAAAATTAAAGACTAACTCTGATACAGAAATTTTATTACATTACTTTATTATCTATGGTGAAAAATGTGTTGACCATTTCGAGGGTATGTGGAGTTTTGCGATCTATAATACTAAAAAGCAAGAATTGTTTTTTTCTAGAGATAGATTTGCTGAAAAACCATTATACTATTATGAAAACAAAAATGGAATTTTTTTTGGATCTGAAATTCAATATTTAAGCAGTTTATCAGGTAAAAATTTTAGTCCAAATTTAAATATGGTAAATAAATTTCTATCACTTGGATATAGATCTTTATTTAAAGGAGAAGATACTTTTTTTATTGAAGCAAAAAAACTTCTGAATGCAGAAAATTTATACTGCAATAATTCTTTTAAACTTAATATAAAAAAATATTGGAGTCCTGAAATAAAAATAAATTATAAATTATCTATAAATGATGCAATTGAGAGAACAAAAGAATTGCTAATCGATTCTGTCCGTTTAAGGATGAGATCAGATGTGCCTTTGGCTTTTTGTTTAAGTGGAGGTGTTGACTCATCAGGATTAGCTTCAATAGCTGTAAAAGAATTTAATTATAAAATTAAAACTTTTTCAATAATTGATTCTGACGATAGATATAATGAAATAAATAATATTAACGTTACAGTCAATGATCTAAATTGTGACTCGGAAATTATTAAATTATCAAAAGATAATTTTTTAGAAAATTTAAAAAATTTAACTCAATATCGTGATGGTCCAGTATTTACAATTTCTCAATATCTTCATTCTCTATTACTTAATTCAATAAATAAAAGAGGATGTAAAGTAGTTATTTCTGGTTCTGCAGCAGATGAAATTTTTTCAGGTTACTATGACCATTTTTTATTACATCTTAGTTCACTAAAGGATACTGAATCTTATAATAAAAATTTATTTTACTGGAAAAAATTTATTTATGATTTTATACGTAATCCAAATTTAAAAAAACCTGATTTATTTCTGAAAAATCCAAGATTTAGAGATTATCTTTATGAAGGAAGCGATGAAATAAGTAATTTTCTTTTAAAACCTTTTTCAAATAATTTTGATGAAAGTTTTTTCACAAAAAATTTATTTTCAAATAGAAGATTAAATGAGCTTTTTCATGAGACAACAGCCCCAACCTTAAATCAAGAAGATTTGAATTCTATGAAATATTCGGTTGAAAATAGAAGTCCATATTTGGACAAAAAATTAGTAGAATTTGCTTTTTCAATTCCAGAAGCATTACTTATACAAAAAGGATACGGAAAATATATTTTAAGAGAATCTTTAAAAGGAATTTTGAACGATAAAGTGAGATTAGATAGAGAAAAAAAAGGTTTTAACGCCTCTATTAATTCGTTACTGAATTTTGATAATAAAAAAACAAGAGATTGCTTATTAGATTCATCATCTCCAATTTTTGATTTGGTAGATGTAAAAAAATTTGAAAAACTGTTGAAAAATGAACACATTCCTAATTATAAGAGTAAATTTATATTTAATTTTGTAAGTGCTAAAATCTTTTTAGAGTCAATCCCTTAAAATATAAAAAAAAATTTAATTATGACTGAAATAAAATATTGCAAGTTTTGTGTTTTACCCAACACAAGACCTAATATTTCTTTTAATGCTAAAAATAATGCCTGTAGCGTTTGCAATTCTTTAAAAAATAAAAAACAAAAGATAAATTGGAAATCCAGAGAAAAGCAATTTCGTAAAATTGTTAATGTTACAAAAAATAAGAACAAAATTTATGATTGCGTTATTCCTGTAAGTGGAGGAAAGGATAGCACTTGGCAAGTTTTGACTGCACTAAAATATGATTTAAGACCTTTATGCGTCACTTGGAAAACCCCAGCAAGAAATAAAATAGGCGAATTTAACCTAAAAAATTTGGTAAATCTTGGCGTTAATCATATTGATTTCAGTATTAGTCCAAATGTTGAAAAATATTTCACTTTGAAAGCATTCAAACGTTACGCCAATCCTTTAATTCCAATGCATATGGCATTACATTCTATACCTGTGCAAATAGCAGCAAAGATGAAAATTCCTTTAGTATTATGGGGAGAAAATTCTGCTTCAGAATACGGTGGAAACAAAGAGTCACTTAAAGGTAAATTTATGACAAGTGCCTGGCGTAAAGTTTATGGTGTTACCCAAGGTACTCTTGCAAAAGATTGGGTTGATAAAAAAATTTCTATAAAAAATCTCGCACCTTATGTTATGCCAAGCAACAGAGAATTAAAACAAAGTGGAGTCAAAGAATTATTTTTAGGATATTATTTTAAATGGGATCCTAAAAAAACCTTTAAAATTGCTAGAAAATATGGTTTCAAATCTGCCAAAAAACCTAAAACGGGATACTATTCATTTGCGGACATAGATGATGAATTTTTAATTACCGTTCATCATTGGATGAAGTGGTATAAATTTGGTTTTACCAGAGTATGGGATAATTTGTCATTAGAAATAAGAAATGGTCGACTTAGCAGAAATGAAGCCATAAAACTAATAAAAAAAATTGGAAATAAAAAGCCCACAAAAGAAATAAAAAGATTTTGCTCTCATATTAAAATATCAACAAAAGAGTTTTATAAAATTGCAGATAAGTTTAGAAACAAAAAAATCTGGTTCAAAGATAAAAATGGAACATGGAAAATTAGAAATTTTTTAATAAGTAAATGGAAATGGAAAAAAAATGAAATTTAAAAAAAATAAAGTACCAAGACCGATTGTTGTTGGAATAAAAAAAAAACTTATAATCAAAGATATGGGAACAGTATATCTTGCACCTAACGAACAATTAACTTTTATAACAGAGAGTAAAAAAAAATATGACTTTGCTAGAAAAAATTGGGGTTTTTATGCAACTCCTTCCATTAACTCTAGGCTTAAAAAAGAAGGTTTCAAAACTGCGTTAGTCAAAAATCCTTTAAATCGAATCTTTGTCATGGTTGTAGAAAGAGAAAAAATATCAAAATTTAGAAAATATTGTAAAGATCATAATCAAAAGATTATTTTTTGGCTTGATAAATATATCAAATAATACTTTGAGAATATAAATGAAAAAGAAATTTTGTTGTAATTTTTGTAATGGAAAATCTTTTAGTATTCGATTTGAATATGACTCTCCTCCTGTTGGCGAAACTAAATTTGAATTAAAAAACCAAAATTATAAAAGGCACTATGTTAGTTGTAACTTATGTGGTCACTGGTTTTCTCAACATGAAATTGATCTGAAACATTTATATTCTGAGGAATATATGAATAAAACCTACAATGATAAAATTTCAGAGGCATTTGAAAAAATTATCTCAATGCCTAGAGAAAAATCTGATAATTTTGATCGAATTAAAAGGATCAAGATGTTTGCCGAGTCCTTATTTTTAAACAAAAAACCTATATATCTTCTAGATATTGGTTCAGGTCTTGGCGTTTTTCCTTATTCAGTTAAAAATATTGGATGGAATTGTACAGCAATTGATCCTGATAAGCATTCTGTCTCTCATATTAAAAAACGAATTGGAATTAAAACTATCCATGGAGAATTTATGAAAATTAAAAATATGGATAAGTATAACGTTATTACTTTGAATAAAGTTCTTGAACATGTGACAGATCCGATAGCTATGTTGAAAAAAGCAAAAAATAACTTACTTAGTGACGGTTTTATTTATGTTGAAGTGCCAGATGCTGAGGAGGCTTCAAAAGAAGGAAAAAATCGAGAGGAATTTTTTATCGACCATATTCATGTATTTAGTAAATCATCACTAATATATATGTGTAAAAATGCAGGGTTACAAACTATTAAAATCGAAAGAATAAACGAGCCCAGTGGAAAATTTACACTTTTCGCATTTATTTCCTTTTATACAAGTGACAGAAAAAAATTATAAAAGTATTTATGATCGAAAATTAAATAAAAAATGTCTAATTTAAAAAATCTAAAAATTTCCCTATTTTTTAACAATTATAGAGGAGTAAAAGTTTTAAATTATTTGCTTAAAAAAAAACTAAATATTAATCGTATATTTTTAACTAAAAAGCACTTGAATAAGAAAATAATAAATGAGGTAAAAAAAACTAAAATAACTTTTAATTTAATCAATAATTTAAAAAGCAAAAGAATTGATAAACATTTAAAGTATAAGACAGATTTAAGTATAATTTGTGGTTTTCCACATATTTTTAATAAAAGGCTTATAAACTTATGTAGCTACGGAATTTTAAACTGTCACGCTGGCAAACTACCAGAATATCGTGGTGGTTCACCTTTACATTGGCAAATGATAAATAATGAAAAATATATAGGAATATCTGTAATAAAAATTAATGAAAGTATTGATACCGGTGACATTGTCGAGGAACAAAAATTTAGATTATTAAAAAAATATAATATTAAAGACATTCTTGAAATTACAAATAGAAAATTTCCATATTTAGTTTATAATTCAATAAAAAAAATTGTTACTAAAAAAAAATTAAAAAAGCAAAACTTTAAATATTCAGAATATTATCATCAAAGAAAAGTTGATGATTCGAAAATTAATTTTAAAAAAATGAGTGCCAATGAATTAGACTGTTTTACTAGAGCCTTAAATGATCCATACCCAAATGCATATTTTTACTATAAAAATAAAATTGTAAAGGTTCAAAAAATAAAATTTAAAAAAATTAACTTAAAACCCGGTGAGATCAGAATTTCAAACAATAATTTTTTTGTAGGCTGCAAAAAAGGCACTGTGGAACTTGTAAATTATAAAATAGTTCAAGCTTTATAAAAAAATTAGACTTACATTTGTTTTAAAATTGAGGCGGTCTTATCAAAGAGATGGTTTTTTCATTATTGTATTAATTCTATAGATGATTTAAAAAAGAGTATATTTAACTTGAAGAATTTAATGTTTTACCTTATTTA
>Ga0187833_10006667_pt1 | contig 10622 bp, 5 predicted proteins | sample ETNtaG_37_FD_167968 | JGI IMG/M metagenome (GOLD analysis project Ga0187833, IMG submission 167968) | Marine microbial and viral communities from oxygen minimum zone, Eastern Pacific Ocean - ETNP2014_SV_400_PacBio MetaG (Illumina Assembly) | ecosystem: Environmental > Aquatic > Marine > Hypoxic... | reverse complement strand
GACGGACGCGGGCGCGGTAAGCGCCGCCCCTAGTTATCCGACTAAAACATTTCTAACGCGTGTACCGCGTACCAGGTGTTCCGGGCTAGACTGCCCGGCGCGGATGGATCTTCGCGTACAACGGCGAATCGAACCCGTATGCTGGCGATCGCGCTGGCGCATCACCCGGCTTTTGGCCTCGTCCCTTTACCCTGCACCCTCTCCCGTCTGGGAGAGGGGATATCCCAATCCCGATACTTCACACCATGACGACAACCACTCCTGGCAAGAACCCGGCCACCAGGCGAGAGGCCAGCCGCGCGCGCGGCAAGTGGCGGTCGTGGGAGACGACCGAAGGCGCGATACGCGCCCCCCACCGTTCGATGATGCGGGCGATGGGGTTGTCAGACAAAGACATCAACCAGCCCTTCGTCGGCGTGGCCTCCATGCATAACGAGGTGACGGTCTGCAACTTCGGCATAGCCCCGCTTGTGGACGACGTGAAGCGCGGCGTCTCGGAGTCGGCTGGCACGCCCTTCATGTTCGGCACGATCACCGTGTCGGACGCTATCTCGATGGGAACGGAGGGCATGAAGGGCTCGCTTGTGAGCCGGGAGATCATCGCCGACTCCATAGAGACGGTCTGTTTTGCTGAGCGTTTTGACGGGGTGGTGCCGATCGCCGGGTGTGACAAGTCGCTCCCCGGCTCAATGATGGCGATCGCGCGCCTCAACATCCCTGCGGTGTTCGTTTACGGTGGGTCGATCCTGCCAGGCAACTGGGAAGGCAAGCCGTTTCAACTTCAGGACGTGAACGAAGGGGTCGGAAGACACCAGATCGGCGAGATCGATGACGCCACGTTGCGCGCCATGGAGATCGCAGCTTGCCCCGGGCCGGGGGCGTGTGGCGGTATGTTCACCGCCAACACCATGTCGAGCATCGGCGAGGCGATAGGCCTCTCCCTGCCGGGGTCCGCCTCCGAGCCGGCGGTATCCAGCCGCAAGCGAGACTCGTCCCGGCGCGCAGGCGAGGCGGTGATGAACCTGCTCCGCCAGGACATCCGGCCGTCCGATATCCTGACCCGTAAGGCTTTTGAGAACGCGGTCACGCTTGTTGTGGCGCTTGGCGGCTCAACCAACAGTGCGCTGCACCTCCCGGCCATCGCCTACGAGATGGGCATCGATCTGACGCTGGAGGACATCCACGACATCAGCATGCGCACGCCGCTCATCGCCAGTATGAAACCGGCCGGCGATTTTCTTATGTACGACCTGGACCTCGCCGGCGGCATACCGCTCGCCATGAAACGCTTGTTGAACGCCGGGTTGCTGCACGGAGACGCGCTGACCATCACCGGGAAGACGATCGCCGAGAACCTGGCGGACCTGCCGGACGATGGATCCCACATGACCGTCGTGAAGACGGCCAACGATCCGTTTGCCGCCACCGGCGGGCTGGTGGTGCTGCACGGTAATCTCGCGCCGGACGGCGCCGTGCTCAAGGTGGCGGGACACGATTACGGGTCGCGCTGGAGTGGACCGGCACGCGTGTTTGACCGGGAGGAGCACGTGATGGAGGCGCTGCAACAACGCGCCATCAAGAGGGGCGATTTCGTGGTGATCCGGTACGAGGGCCCGAAGGGCGGCCCGGGGATGCGCGAAATGCTCGACGTCACGGGGGCGATCCTGGGGCAGGGGCTCGGCGAGGACGTGTTCCTGATGACGGACGGACGGTTCTCCGGGGCGACGCACGGCCCGATGATCGGCCACGTCAGTCCCGAGGCCGCGCTGGGCGGTCCGATAGCGGCGTTACGCGACGGCGACGTGATCGAGCTTGACCTTGAACGGTTCGAATTGAACGTCCGGCTGTCGGACGAAGAGTTGTCCGACCGGCTGGCCGACTGGAGCGCGCCAGCCCCCACCTACACCCGCGGAACGCTCGGAAAGTACATCAAGCTGGTAGGCCCGGCGTCCAAAGGCGCCGTGACCGGCTAGTCACACGCACACCCCGGCCTCCCGCCTACTCGCCGTGGATGGTTAGCCCCCACGGGGTCGGGATGAACCCGCGACGCACCGGCTGGTCAAGATTCCTTGGCTACGTTCTGGACGACCTTTGTAAGGGAGTATCGCCATACGCCCTTACGGCCTGGCGAAACAACGTAGGGGCGGATTGGTACCCTCTCTCGGGTCGATCAGTATCGACGCCTGCGACCTTCCTCCGACAATGTCGCCGGGGAAAGCCCGGCCGCTTGATCGAGGGTGCGTACGCTTCCGAGGTTAATTGATAAACGGGTGTGGGTGGAACAAGCACCGCCCCTACGCGTTGTTGCTCCAGGGCGGGTCGCGTCACAGGATTAATTGAATCCGACCTCTGCGCACGGCTCGCCGGGGATTCTTCCCTCCGCCTTCACGTATTCCAACAATGTGCGGCCCCGATCACCTTGAAGTGCTACGCTTCACCATCTTCGGAAGGGATGCTCATATCCCCCGGGGACTGAACACTGGGAACAAAGCACGAGGGAGGTACTTGGGCCTTGAAGTTCGCATTTTTTATGATGCCGCTCCACCTGCCGACGGAAGACCCGTCGCTTGCGTTTGATCGAGACCTTGATCTGCTCCAGTATGCCGAGCAGCTCGGGTACGACGAGTTCTTTGTCGGTGAGCACCACACCGCGGCCTGGGAGAACATCCCTGCCCCGGACATGTTCCTTGCCAAGGCAAGCGGCATGACCAGCGTCATCAAACTAGGCACCGCCGTCGTCAGCGCCCCGTTCCACCATCCATTCGAGCTGGCCGAGCGATTCGCCTTCTTGGACCACCTTTCCAAAGGCCGCGTCATCCTCGGCCTCGGACCGTGCGGGCTCCCGCCGGACGCAAAGCTGTTCAACATCCCCCCGGCGCGCCTCCGACCGATGCTTGAAGAGTCGCTCGACATCATCGTCAGGCTGCTGGAATCGCCCGATCCGATCGACTACGAAGGCAAGTTCTGGAACCTACGCGGCATGGTGCTCCAATTGCGCTCCTATCAGCAGCCGCGCCTCAAGCTGGCGATGGCGACATCCGGCAGCACCGGCTCGCTGGACCTTGCGGGCAAGTACGGCATGATGATCTTCTCGCCGTCCGCACCGGCACCACTGCCGGCTCTGCCGTTCCGTGAGCACTACCCGAGACTCAAAGCCGCCGCCGAGAAACATGGTTACGAGGTGGAGCGTGAGGACACGCGTATCGCCACGTTCGTGTACCTCGCCGACACACGCGAGCAGGCGTGGGCGGACGTCGAGGACTCGATCAAGCGGGACGTGCACGACTACTTCTTCACGATCAACACCCGGGGCGGCTGGGAGTCGTCTCCGGAACAGCCGGATGAGGAGATCACGCCCCGGTTTGTGGCAGAGCGCCGGCGCTGGATCATCGGCACGCCGGACGATGCTATTGAGCAGCTCGAGGCGCTGGACGACGAGGTGGGCGGCCTGGGTGGCGTCATGATCACGACACACGAATGGGTGCCACACGACAAGAGTCGCTACTCGATGGAACTGTTCGCGCGTTACGTCATGCCGCACTTCCGAGGGCACACGGCCGACCTGAAACGCGAGTGGAAGCGCACGCAGGAAGCCCGCAAAACGGATACTATCCCGGTGGTTCTCGGAACGAACCTCAAGGACGAGTTCCCGGCCGGTGGAGATCAGACGAACCTGCACACGAATACATAGAAAGATCCCCTCTTTCAGCGGGAGAGGGCTCGGGTGAGGGGGAGGTGTATTTGCCCCTCTCGCTCGATGTTGATCATCAGCACGGACAGGACACGCAATGCCATCCCTTCAATCGCTGCTCGACCAGGTTGACCAGTCCACCAACGAGATCGTGGATTTCCACCAGTCGCTGGTGCGGATCCCGACCGTCAACACGGGTTTTATGCCCACCGGAGACGAGACGAAGGTCGCCGAGTACATCAAGGACTGGCTCTCCGCCGAGGGGATCGATTCTCAACTGCTGGCGCGGGATGCCGGACGTGACAACATCATCTCGGTGCTGCCGGGCGCCGACCACGAGAAGACACGGCTGATGCTGATGTCCCACACAGACGTGGTGCCGGTGGAGGACTGGGACAAGTGGCGTTTCGACCCGTTCTCGGCCGAGATCGCAGGTGGACGCATCTACGGACGCGGCGCTTCCGACTGCAAGGCGCTGCTCGCAAGTCAGCTCATGGCGATGGCGATCTTCAAGCGCAATGCCGTTCGGCTGTCGCACGGGCTGCGGCTAGTGAGTGGGGCGGACGAGGAGCACGGCGGCCGCTGGGGCTTTGGCTGGCTGGCCGACAACCACCCGGAGACGCTGGAGTCAGAGTTCGCGGTGAACGAGGGCGGCGGAACCCCGGTCGAAACCGGCAACAGCCTTGCCTATCTGCTGGGCACCGGCGAAAAGGGCCGCCTGGAGGTCCACATCCGGTTCAAGGGCGTGAGCGCCCATGCATCCGTCGCCTGGACCGGCACCAACTCCAGTTACACGCTGGCGAAGGCGCTTGGTGCGATCGAAGGCTACGAACCGGAGCTGGACACTTCGTTGGACATCTTCAATCACCTCGGTACATTTGCCATCGAGGACCGCGCCACCCCGGGTAATATCGACTCAATAATTGCGCAGGCCAACGAGGACAACCCCCGGTTGGGCACCATCCTGAGGGCGCTATCCCGGATGACCCTGACGCCGACCATGATCAATGGGGGCATCAAGAGCAACAGCGTGCCGGAAGTGTTCGAGCTGACATGTGACGTTCGCACGCTCCCGTTCCAGACGGAGGAGTACGTACGCGAACAACTGGACAAGGTACTTGATGGCATCCCGGGCGTTGAGTACGACATTGATTACATGTCAGTACCGAACGAATCACCTTTTGAGACGGAGTTGGCAGAGGCCATAAAGCGAGCGCAGTCACTCGCCGTGTCTCGTGATGACATCCAGTGGGTCCCGGCAGTCAGTAACGGATTCACCGACTCCCGGTTCACCCGTAACCTGGGCATCGTTACCTACGGCTTCAGTGGCGTACATCCGGACGACGATCCGATGCTCTCAAAAGCTCACGGGACCGACGAATCGGTTGGCATCGCAAGTCTGGTATCCGCAACAAAATGCATGATTGCCCTCGCGTACGACATGTGTGGTGGAAGTTAGGTCGAGGCTAGTTAGATGATTACGGATCTCCCGGGTATGTCGCAATTGCCTGTGGGTCTACACCTGAAATCACATGACTGATACGTACCGCCATCTCGTAATTGGGCGCGGAATCATGGGTTCTGCAGCCGCGATGCACCTTGCAGCTAACTCCGATCACGTGGCCGTTCTCGGTCCGACCGAGGCTATGGGGATAACGGACGGTGCTGTACCAAAAGCCAGCCATCATGACGCGGGCCGAAATGCCCACTCCCTGGATGAGGACCCGGTATGGTCTGAGCTGGGTGCGACCTCGGTAGCCCGCTACCGTGACATCGAAAAGGCGTCTGGAATCGGCTTCTTCGACGAAATTGGTTACACGCGTATTCATCACGATGAGGCCGTTGTTGAGCGCTCTGCTAATCATGCTCTACTTTTCAGTGGTAAGCGACCCGAGGTCATGTCCGGGGACGAGGCTAATAAGCGCTTTCCATTTTTCCACTTCGAACCGGGTGAGACGATTGGTTATCAACCACTGGACGCTGGCCGCATAAATCCGCGCGGATATGTAGACGCTATGAGTACTGTGGCTTGTTCCAACGGTGCACAAATCATCGACGATCACGCCGTAGAAATGATAGTACGAGACGATAATGTTCAGGTGCACACGGCAGGAGGGCAGACCCTGTCGAGCGAACGGGTGATCGTGGCTACGGGCGCATACAGCACATTCGATAACTTGCTTCCGATTCTGCTCCCACTGCACGTGCGCGGTCGGACCATAGTGATGGTTCCTGTAGGTGACGCAACGTTATCCGATTTGAATGGAATGCCGAGCGTTGGCTGTCATCCTGGAAATGGAAGAGTACGAACGTACTGGCACCCGCCGGTTACATATCCAGACGGTCAAAAGTACTTGAAGATCGGTGGTGGTCCGGAAGGGCCACAACGAATTGCTAACCTGAATGAATTGAACGAATGGCTACGCTCTGATGGCGACCCTGAAATAGCGGACGCCTATCGTGCGGAGCTTCATCGCATGATGCCAGGTCTGGACCTTTCTGACTCGATAACCGCTGCGTGTGTGACCAGCGAGACGCATTCTCTACGGCCTTACTCCGAGGCGATTTGCGACGGCAGAGTGGTTGTCCTAACTGGCGGCAACGGGCACGGTGCAAAAGCAGCCGATGCTCTCGGTGAGATAGGCGCATCCCTGATGCTTCAACAAGCCTGGCCGGGACAGACGACCCAGTCTCAGTTCGCTCTGCCTGATGCGGCCCGTTGACGGGCAGTAGCTAATGGCTCGGGGGTAGCAGACGGATCAGGCTTGGAATTTCAGCCGGCGTTTCGCCGATCGAGTGGGTTGGACATCTAGTCCCATGCAGTACTCGATGCCTCGTAGAGATCATCTATCAACGGTTCCAAATTTGTTTCGCCGTTGGCTAAAGCTGTTTTGAGGGTTTCTAGTTTCTGTTCCAGGCCTGTTCTTTTTTCATCAGTTAGCCATGCCCCGTACTGGACGATGGAATTCTCAACCTTGGAAATGGCTTCTAATGCACGGGTCTCCGAATCGCCATTTTGACCACCTGACTCATTGTCACCTTCCACCCAGCCACCGGAACTGTTTCCGGGGGAAACCCATGCAGTTCCCAGCGCCTCGTAGAGATCATCTATCAGGGGTTGAAGGTTGGATTCACCGTTGGCTAAAGCGGTCTTCAGGGTTTCTAGTTTCTGTTCGAGGCCTTTTCTTTTCTCAGCAGTTAACGATTCCCCGTACTGGGCGATCGAATTGTCGACCTCGGCAATGGCTTCTAATGCACGAGCCCCCGCATCACCATTTTGACCACCTGATTCATTGTCACCCCCATAGGATTCCCAGGCCATGTCGACTGTTTTGTACAGTTCGTCGATCAATGTCTGCAGGTTAGATGCGCCGTTGGAGACCGCTGTTTTGAGGGCCTGTAACTTCTGTTCGATATCTGCCCTGTTTTCTTCACTTAATGAATCGCCGTACTCGACGAGTTCCTGTTCTACCGTCGCAATAGCTTCAGACGCCATGGTCGAGCTACTGGCTGGAATCAACACTTGTTGCTGCCAGATCTCCTCCTTTGCCATAGCGCTGTCCATCACACTAACTGCTTCTATCAGGTCGCCTTGATTGAGGAAGTAAACGGCTCGCTCCAGCTCAGTTCTCATGTCTGATATGAACGCGCCACTCTGATTTTTAATGCTTGAGATAGTTGCGTCTCGGGTTGCCTGAGGCATTTCAGCGAGCATCTCGGAGACCATAAGGTCGATCATATTTTCATAAGAGTCCGCGAATATTTGAAGTTGTGAAGCCAGTTCAGAAATGTCCCGGCCATCGAATATGAAGTTGTTATCACCAGATATGAAGGACCCGGCGAGCTTTGTGACCATGTCGTGTAGGATCGTGACCGTTTGAAGGAAGTCCTGGACCTCAGCCGATGCATTGGCGACAACTTCAGCGAACGCCGCATCGAAATCGGCATTTATCTGTAAGTCATACTCATCCAACTCTTCCGTCAACTGCTGATCTTTGGCGGCGGTCGCACTGATCTTGAATTCATTTATTCGGTCGTATAGACGGTTGGCGGTCGATATCAATTTGGCTGACTTTCCGGGGATCAGGATTACCTGGCCGGCTTTCAGTGACTGATTCAGCGTTACCACTTCTCCGTCTTCGCACTCAAGCGATGCCACGCCAGAGGAACTGACATCGATCACCTCGCACTCTTTGTGATCTTTTACGAGGACTATGGTGCTCGCACCCGATGGAAGGTCGGAGTCGTTCAACTCGATGTAATCACCGTCGTCGCAGGTGACAGCACTCTTTCCAGATTCGGCCTGGCCTATCACAGTGCATCTCTTGTGGCTGCGGTTGGTTACGAACTGTTCTACCGAATTAGCGATAGGAATTGATTCGTAGGGGACCAGAGTTGTACCGACGACGTATGGCACTTCTTCCGACCACACATGTACCTTCCAACCGATGGGTACTTCGGACTGCATACCCGTAAGTCCGCTGTAGATGATGGTCTCATCGTCCGTTCGTATATTGACGAACCCAGATTCGGTGGCAACGGTAAATCCACCCGTGTAGGTGTTCGTAACCTCCCCCCTGAAAACCGTTTTTAATGGGGGTAACTGGTCGGAAGTCGAAGGTAGTGCCTTGATAGTAAATGTCACAGGTTCGGACCATATTTCTGACCCCGCTTCTGCATTCACGTCGGTCGTTACACGCCAGCTATAAGGACCTGGTTCTAATGGCGGCCCATCGTATACGTACTGATTAAAGTAACCTGCTGTGGCCTTTGAGGTGGCAAAATCATTTCCCCAATCCTCGTTTAAATAATATTCATATATATCGTTGTAATGGCGAGGATTTATGTTGCCAGTATGGTCTGCATATTTTTGAAACTCATCTATTGTGATTCCAGTAAATATAGGGTCGCTTATCTCAGATAAAAAAGGTGTAAATGCCACCTCGTGTACGGCCGCATTATCAAGATCGAAAACCTGTAATTTAACAGCCTTACCTTCTAGTTGACTTTTACTCGGAAGCCATCGAAATCGCAAAAAAGAATCAGCCCAAGCATCTACCCATTGACCCCATTGGGCATACGTGTCCCATCCAAACATTTTGTCAGAGTGCGATATGCCAAAACATCTGTGAATTAACTGGTCGGATAATTTGTTATTGAGGTCTACGTACTCTTCTAGTTTAGTTGACTCGGCACTACAAAATTGCCAGTCTTCCTTGAGGACCGGTGGATGGGATGTGAGGTTGAATACATGGTTTTCGCTCGGGTACATAGCGTGTGGAACGGGGGGTATTATTTCAAGGTTCGTACTGAAAATGGCATCGCCATCGTAGTCTTCAGGTGTTTGCTTTCCGACCCATTGATCACCGTAGAAGGCCTTCATGGTACGACCCTCTGTAAACGGGCCAAAATGGTTGTAATTGGAGCCGGACAACATGACTTCACTGCCAATTTCCATCGGGGACAAGAAGTAGTCGGGCTGGTTGCCGATAGCCTCCAATGCGAAGTAAAGAACCATATAACCCTCACCAACTAAGGGCAGTAAGTCTGTCGGTGAACTTGTGTCTGTGTTGATAATGGAAGCCCACGCATAGGGACCAAACCGGCTAGCCGACTCGTCCTGAAAACGTATGTCGATATTGGATTGATCAACAGTGACAGTTCCAGGGCCAGCAGGCCAAACGGTGGTGAATTCGAAATCCCCACCTTGTTTTAGTGGGCCGGACTGATATGGACCCAATTCTCCTTTAGCTTTGTTTTTAAAAACTGTCTCAAAGCTGATCCCCCTAGTCATGTCTCCCCCGAGATTTGTTCCTTTAACGGTGATCGTGTAGCCCTCCAGAAAGCCAACGTCAAGTTGTACATATTCAGGAAGAATAACTTCATTAATAACAACGCGTGGATATGCGGAAGGATGGAACAACCGCAAAGTGCCAGAATTGTTGGATATGTTTGATTCAATAATGTCATGGCCGGGGTTCACTACGTAGGCAATATCGTTTAAACCGGGTTGTAAATCCTCGCTATCAAAAAGGGCAGTGACAGTGGCATATCCAGCTTCGTCACCCTGACGAGGAGGGACGATAACCTCGGTATCAACTACAACGTCGACTACCGCTTTTGCAGTCGTGAACGACAGGATTGTTGTCCCAGCATCAATAACTACCTGTTCCGTACCGCGATTCTGAATCGGGAGCTGAGCCCTTATCCCCCAGCCTGATGGAAATTCACCAGTGAGATCCGGGTTCGGTGCTGGGCCAGAAACTTGGAGCTTTATCCATCTCGGGGCAACAACCGAGGGGTCGAAGCAAAGGTCAACGCCGGAAATGCTCTCATCAATCAGGCTGCAACTGCTCCACCCGACGACCGTTGATTGTTGAATCGGAACGACGTCACCAACCGACGGAACTGCAGGAGTGTCGGCCCATGCCGAAGAAACGGAGATCGCAGCCAGTGCAACGGCCGAAACGAATACGATGGTCAGGCGGGTAAAGTTTGTCATTCTTCCGGCCTGTATCCGATACCGAGGATCAATGATTTCTGTTGTCCGCCAGCGCTGCTGGAGATAATTTCGATGATGTTCAGCCCGGGTTCAAGGTCCATCACCTGGCTGAAACGGCCGTCAATATCTGGCTCCACCACATGCTCATTGATGGTCACAAAGGCGTCGATTCTTGTCCTCCCTTCCACCGTCAGGGAAGATTCTGCCACCACGGTATCCATGGCCTCAGGAGATTCCACTTCCAGGAAAAATGGCGTCAAAGAATCCGGGCTGGGTAGTGAAGCACTCGCGGTATTTGGACTGGAAATAACTTTGGATGATTCTTGCCCGAGATTCACGTCGGGTTCTGTTTCCAGGTTTTCAGTCGGCTCACAGAGCCAAGCACCAGTGATGGTCAGGATCGAAATCGACAAAACAAACAGGACGCCG
>Ga0187833_10006665_pt1 | contig 10622 bp, 8 predicted proteins | sample ETNtaG_37_FD_167968 | JGI IMG/M metagenome (GOLD analysis project Ga0187833, IMG submission 167968) | Marine microbial and viral communities from oxygen minimum zone, Eastern Pacific Ocean - ETNP2014_SV_400_PacBio MetaG (Illumina Assembly) | ecosystem: Environmental > Aquatic > Marine > Hypoxic... | reverse complement strand
AGCTATCAAAGTCATAACATCGTTTGCTCTATCCATAATAATAGGTAAATCTGGCAATCTTTTAAGCACTTCGGAAGCTTCATTCATAATTTCGTTTGCTTTATTGATAGGGTCTTTAACTTCTTTTAACCAGTTTTCTAGTATCGGTTTTGAAATATTCCATATGTTAGCATCAGGATCAAGTTTTCTAGCAACTCCTTCAACCACAACCATAGTTTTTTGTAAAAGTAATAACTGTATCTGAGTTTGCATATTAAATTTTTCGGTGATCTCAAAAAGCTGGCTTAATAATTTACCACCAGATATGTTTTTTACAGACTGTCCAAAAATTGGTTCTCCTATAGAACGTAAAGCTTGTGCAAATTCATCTTTTGAAACTTTTTTTGAAACTAAACCTGCTAAAAAATGTACTTCAGCTACTTTTTTGTAATCTCTTTTAATAAACCCATAAAGTATCTCAGCTAAATATTTCTTATTATTCTTATCCAATCTGCCCATTATTCCAAAATCAACGGGCATAATTTTACCATCATGTGTTACAAATAAATTTCCCTGATGCATGTCTGCATGAAAAAAACCATCTCTAATCGCATGTCTTAAAAAATGCTGAATTATATCTTTTGCTAATTTTTTTATATCGATATTTAATGATTTTATATTTTCAATTTCTCTTATAGAAATTCCATTTATTTTTTCCAAACATAAAACTTTTTTGCTCGTAAAATCCCAATAAATTTTAGGAACTTTAAATCCAATATCTTTTTTTGTATTTTCATAAAGTTCATTGGCAGCAGCAGCCTCAAACCTAAGATCCATTTCAACATTTGTTACTTCTCGCAATAATTGAACAACTTCAATTAGTTTTAATCTTTTTGTTTTTCTTACAAGATTTTCAACGATGTAAGCAAGAAGCATTAAAGCATCTAGTTCTTCGTTAAATATTTTTTCTATATTTGGTCGCAAAATTTTTATGGCAATCTCTTGTTTTTGGGAAGAATCATTAATTCTAGCTGTGTGAACTTGTGCAATAGAAGCAGCGGCAATTGGATCTGAAAAATTTATAATTTTATTGAAACTTTCGTTTCCAAGTTCATTTCTCAATATATTTTTTGCCTCTATTAGCTTAAAAGGAGTTAATTTATCTTGGAGCTTTTCCAACTCCTTTGCAATATCTTCACCAATTATATCGGGTCTAGTTGCTAAGAATTGACCCAATTTTATAAAAGTAGTTCCCATACCCTGAAGAGCATTGCATAATTTTTCTCCTGGAGAAAAATTATCTTTGTCTTTTTTGGTATTAAAGCTAAAGCCAATTATGAAAAAAAATATTCTAATTGTTATTGGAGGATTATAAATTTCGTAAATAGATGAAATTGCACCAGAAGTTGAAAGTTTTCTTCCAATTTTGAACAGCATATATAGCTTTTTAAACATTTTTAAACTTTCCAAGCGGAATGAATAGCCACAATTCCACCGCTTAAATTCCTGTAAGATACCTTTACAAAATTTTGTTTTTCAATTTGTTCGAAAAATTCTTCTTGAGAATGAAATTTTTCTATGCTTTTAACCAAATATTCGTATGGTTCCGATTTACCAACTATAATCTTGCCAATTTGAGGTAATGATTTTGAGTAGGTTTTATACAATTTATTTAAAATCTCATTTTTCACTTTTGAAAATTCCAAGCACAAAAATCTACCACCAGGCTTTAAAACTCGATAAGCTTCTTTAAGCGTGCTACTTAAATTATCAACATTTCTAATACCAAAGCTAATTGTATAATAGTCAAAATGATTATTTTCAAACGGTAGTTTTTCAGCGTTATTGCAAAACCATTTAACGTTAGTATTTCCTTTTAATTTTTTTTTATTTAGATCAAGCATTCCTTTATTTTCGTCTACACAACATACATGACCCTTATAATCAATCTCACTTAAAAATAATTTTGCTATATCGCCAGTACCGGAAGCAACATCAACTAATGTCGTATTTTTTTGAGGATTTAACCAATGTATGAAATTTCTTTTCCAAATTCTATGAATACCCAAAGACATTAAATCATTCATTAAGTCATATTTGTCAAAAACATCTTGAAATATTTTTGTAACAAATCTTTCACTATTTTTTTGATAGGTTTTCATTTAATTTAATAGATCATATGTTACGTTTTTTCACAATATATAAATGCCTGAGCTACCAGAAATAGAAATTGTAAAAAGATCTTTATTTAAAATGATTAATAAAGCAAGAATTGTTGATATTAAAATTAATAATAAAGATTTACGTTATGAAGTCTCCCATACATCATTTAAGAAATTAATTAATAAAAAAATATTGCGGATTTCAAGGAGATCAAAATATTTAATTTTTCACTTTAAAGATAAATTGCTTTTAGTTCATTTAGGCATGAGTGGAAAATTTTTTATAAAAAGAAAAAAAGACAATATGATATTTAAAACAAGTTTTTATTATGACCTAAATATATCACCACAGCATAATCATATTCATTTTACTTTAAGTAATGGCTGTACATTAATTTATAATGACATAAGAAGATTCGGTTTTTTTTTAATATTCGAAAAAACGAAATTTAATAAAATAGTTTTTTTAAAAAAACTTGGACCCGAGCCTTTCAGCAATATGTTTAATATAAAATATTTTGAAAAATTTGTAAAAACCAGAAAAAAAAATATTAAGAATTTATTAATGGATCAAACTTTTGTGAGCGGATTAGGTAATATTTATGTGAATGAAGTGCTGTTTTTATCAAAAATTCATCCATTAAGACAATGTAATAGCTTAGAAAACAAAAGTATAAAAAATCTTATTTCCAATATCAAAAAAATTTTAATAATTTCAATAAATCGAGGAGGATCTTCAATTAAAGATTTTAAAAATATATATGGAACAAGTGGAAGTTTTCATAATTTTTTTAATGTATATGGCCGAGAAAATAAGAATTGCTCACGTATTTTTTGCAACGGAAAAATAAAAAAAATATCAATATCTAACAGATCATCTTTTTATTGTACTAGTTGTCAATATTAATTGGTATTGACCGATATGAAGCAAAAAGATATATATTCACCTCTTTATGCCAACTACAAAATCTGCGATTAGACGTGTAAGAAAAACTAGACTTCAGGCAAATGTTAATAGAATAAGAAAAGGCAAGTATAAATCTGTTATCAAAAAAATGTCTGATTACGTTGAATCGGGAGAAATTAATAAAGCCCGTGACTTTCTTCCACAGTTCTATTCACAATTGATGAAAGTAGCTAAAACTGGAGTAATTAAAAAAGAATCGGTTTCGAGAAAGATATCTAGAATTACACAAAAAATTCAAAAATCAAAAAAATAGACCGATCAATTAAGAATTGATAATTTATTTAAACTTTCATTGATTTAACACAACTAAATAAAAAAAGATTTCTAAATAATAGTCCAAATCTAGTTTAATGATATATTAAGTTGTACATAAAATTGCAAAAATATTTTTTACTACTTGTGATTTAATTTATATTTAAATTTATAATAAAAAATAATTTGTAAAAAATTTAAAATAAAACCATATTTTTTTTTAAATACAACCTGATAAATATTGCATACAAGGAAAAAAAAAAATAAAACTATTTTTTTAATCTATATTATTATGATCAAATTATCATCAGAAGAAAGTTTGGGTAAACTGTTATCAAATGAAAAAAAATTACTTAATTGGAACGAAGTTCTGGAAAAATTTAAGACTACCTTCGGAAACGATGTCTATGAGAGTTGGATAAAAAACATAGATTTAAAAAAAGAATTTGATTACTATATTGTTTTATCTGCTCCCACCAGATTTGTGAGGGATTGGATAGTTTCTAGATATGCTGACAAAATATTGGATATAGTTAAAACCTTCAATAAAAGCATTCAAAGAATTGAGTTTTTGATTGAAGAATCCGAACAAAAATATGGCAAAATAGATATTAAAAAAAATAATAAAATTTCATTGATTGAAAATTCTGTATTAAATTACAATCGTTTTAATTCAAATAATAATTTCGACAATTTTATGGTTGGTGAAAGCAACGAACTAGCTTATACGGCTGCTAGAAAAATATGTGTTAGTTCCGCACACTATAATCCTCTTTTTATTTACAGCCCGGTGGGAATGGGAAAGACACATCTACTAAATGCCATTGGGCTGGAAGTTGTAATTAATAAAAAAGTAATGTTTATTTCAGCAGAAAGATTTATGTATCATTTTATTAAATCTATAAAAAATAATGACATGGTTAAATTCAAAGATTTTTTTAGAAGAGTCGATGTATTTATCATTGATGACATTCAATTTGTAAGAGGCAAAGAAGCTATGCAAGAAGAGTTTTTTCACACATTTGACGCTTTATTAGAAAAAGGATCACAAGTAGTAATATCGTCCGATAAATCTCCCTCAAATCTTGATAGAGTTCAAGAAAGGATCAAGTCTCGTTTATCAGGGGGATTGGTTATTGATATTCAGCCACCTGATTTAAATTTAAAGATAAAAATTTTAAAAAGTAAATTTAAGGAGATAAGTCAGAATTTTAGCGAACCATATGAAATAAGTGATGAAATTTTAGAATTTCTTGCCTCAGAAACTACTTCGAGTATTAGAGAAATGATTGGTGCTTTAAATAGAATATTAGCCTTTAGTAGAATTAACACAAAATCTCCAACTGTTTATGAGTGTAAAAAAATATTAAAAGATTTCATTAGTTACAATAGTAAGTCAATAAATATCGAATTCATTCAAAACATTGTAGCTACATACTTTGGACTTAATGTCTCTGAAATGTTATCAGTTAGAAGATCAAGATCATTAGCTAGACCTAGACAAATTGCTATGTATTTTGCAAAAAAATTTACAACAAGTTCTCTTCCTGAAATTGGCAGAAAATTTTCCAATCGTGATCATACTACCGTAATTCATGCAGTAAAAAAAATTGAAGAGTTAATGATCAAAGATAATGAAATTAAACAAAAAGTAAGCGAAATCAAAAATAAACTTATTTAAACTTATTTAAACTTATGCAATGGAATTTACAATAGATAGAGACGTTTTTTTAAAATCACTAGGTCACGCCTATGGTATTATTGAAAAAAAAACAACCCTTCCGATTCTATCAAACATACTAATAGAAGCAAAAAACTCAAAGATTAGAATTACCGCAACAGATCTTGATATTATCTATTCAGAGGAAATTCCTTTGCTAGAATTAAAAAAAGAAGGTTCTACAACCACTTCGGCCAGCATTCTTTATGATATATTGCGAAAATTAGAATCAAATGCAAAAATTGAAATTTCTTTACAAAGCACAAATAAGTTAAAGCTGGTTTCTGGAAATTCAAAATTTAATTTATTGCACATATCTGCGGATAATTTTCCTTTATTGGACGAAGATGTAGAGAAAAAAGTTTTTGAAGTTTCTTCTCAACAAATGTTAAAAATTCTAAATAAAACAAAAATTTCAATTTCAAGTGATGAAACCAGACACTATCTTAACGGAATTTATCTACATAAAACAAATTCAGAAAATAAATCATTTTTATCGGCTGTAGCAACGGATAGTCATAGACTTTCTTTTAGTAGTATAGAAGTCGAATCAAATGCTGATTTTATATCTATTATTTTGCCAAAAAAAACTATTTTTCAACTAATTTCTTTATTGGAGCAAAGCACATCCACTGTCAAGATTTCGAATAATAAGTCAAAAATTAAATTTGAAATGGATATTGGTGTACTAATTTCAAAAGTTATCGATGGAAGATTTCCTGATTATACCAAAGTTATTCCTCGTGATAATGATAAAATATTAACAATAAAATTAGAAGAATTCAAAAATTCTATAGGGATAGTAAACGCCGTTTCCCCAGACTATAAAAAGGGATTAAAAATGGATATATCTAAAGACTCTCTACAATTGTCAGTCAATGGTCCCAATAGTGCAGATGGAGTTACAATTGTTAATGCTAAATTTGATTCTAATAATATGAACATAAGTTTTAATAGTCGATATTTGATTGATATAGCATCTCAAATCGAAAACGATTTAATTGCTATTAATTTAAAGGATGCGGGCTCTCCAGTGTTAATTAAGGATTTGTCGGATAAAAATAGTTTTCATGTTATTATGCCAATGAAAATATGATTTTTATTACTCAGCAAGCGTTTTAGGTTAAATTTTTTTTTTTCCTCAAGTAATCATTTAATAACAATGATAATTTGACGTATGAATTTGTGTTTGATTTATTTAAATCAAAAAAAATGTTAAAATGGCTTTTTGAAATTTTACTATTATGATTAAAAAAAACCAACAAAATAATTCTGAATATAGTGCGGATTCAATAAAAGTACTTAAAGGACTAGAGGCTGTTAGAAAAAGACCCGGCATGTATATAGGTGATACGGATGATGGTACAGGCCTTCATCACATGGTCTATGAGGTGGTTGATAATTCTATTGATGAAGCTTTAGCGGGTTATTGTAAAAATATTAATGTTACGATGAATTCAGATCAGTCTGTTTCAGTTGAGGACGATGGAAGAGGCATTCCCATTGATATACATAAAGGAGAAAAAAAATCAGCTGCAGAAGTTATTATGAGCCAGCTTCATGCTGGTGGTAAATTTGATCACGATTCATATAAAGTTGCCGGTGGACTTCATGGTGTTGGCGTTTCTGTAGTTAATGCATTATCTGAAAAATTAATTTTAAGAGTGTTCAGGGATAAAAAGGAGTATTTTATTGAGTTTAAAGATGGAAAGGCTTTAGCTCCACTAAAAGTCAAAGGAAAGACAAATAAAACTGGAACTCATATTAATTTTTTACCATCAAAAAGTGTATTTTCTTTAACTAAATTTAGTTTATCAATTTTACAAAAAAGAATGAGAGAACTTGCTTTTTTAAACAAGGGTTTAAGTATTGTTTTAGTAGATAAAACTGCAAAAAAAGAAAAGGAATATAAAAATAAATATGACGGAGGTATACAAGAATTTGTTGAATTTTTGGATACAAAAAAAGAAGCTTTAGTTAATAGCAATGATGTTAATTTATTTAAAAAACCGATCTATATTTCAGGAACAAAAGATAATGTAGTTGTAGAATGTTCATTGAAGTGGAATGCAGGATATTCTGAAGAGATGTTGCCGTTTGCAAATAATATTCATCAAAAGGATGGAGGAACGCACTTATTAGGTTTTAGAAGTGCGATGACAAGAGTAATCAATAGATATGCTACAGATGGCAATCTTCTAAAAAAAAATAAAATTACATTATCAGGGGAAGATATTAGAGAGGGTTTGACCGGTGTTTTGTCAGTAAAAATACCTGATCCTAAATTCTCTTCACAAACCAAAGATAAGCTTGTGTCATCTGAAGTAAGATTCATTGTAGAATCAGTAGTAAATGAAAGATTATCAACCTGGTTTGATCAAAATCCAGGAGTAAAAAAAGCAGTATTATTAAAAATAGTTCAGGCTGCTATTGCAAGAGACGTTGCACGAAAAGCTCGAGAAGGTGTAAGAAGAAAAGGCTCATTAGAATTATCAGGACTTCCTGGAAAACTTGCTGATTGTCAAATTGGTAAAGCAGAAGGAACTGAACTTTTTATTGTTGAAGGCGATTCAGCAGGAGGATCAGCAAAACAAGGAAGAAATAGAGAATATCAAGCCGTGCTTCCTTTAAGAGGAAAAATACTGAACACTTATGTCGATGTGAATGGAAAAAAAGCTAGGAATGGTAATGGAAAAGACTTAGAAACAAAAACTTTCTCAAAAATGATGTCTTCTAATGAAATAGTTACTTTGATTAACGCTTTGGGCACAGGATCTCAAAATTTTAATATTGAAGACTTGAGATATGAAAAAATCATCATAATGACTGATGCTGATGTTGACGGATCTCATATAAGAACTCTTTTGCTGACTTTATTTAATAATCATCCATTTAATAAATTAATAGAAAAAGGCCATTTATTTCTTGCTCAACCTCCTTTGTATAAAATTACCAAAGGATCAAAAAATTTCTATATTAAAAATGATAAAGAGTTGGAAGATTTTCTAGTTAACTCTTCTGGAAAATCAAAAAATGAAGTCAAAAAAAGCACAAAAGAATTTAATAAATTTATTGAAAAAGAAAAAAGTAAAGTAAATATTCAAAGATTTAAAGGTTTGGGAGAAATGAATCCTAAAGAACTTTGGCAAACAACTTTAGATCCTAAAAAGCGTATTTTATTGCAAGTGAAATATTCAAATGACACGAAAGCCAAATCAAAAAAAGATCAAGACTTGATTCAAATACTTATGGGCGATGATGTTGCCCCAAGAAAAGATTTTATAATTAATCGTGCTTTAGAAGTTTCAAATTTAGATATATAATTTTTGAATGAAATTTTCGGAAGTTTTTGCATCGAAAGATAATATTCAATTAGACAAAAAAACTTTAGTTATTTTAAGATGGATTGCTATTATTGGTCAATTTTTAACAATAGAAATTGTTTATTTTTTTTTAAAATTTGAATTTCCTTTTTTTTATTGTTTGGCAATTATTTTTTTTAGTGTGCTAACAAATATTTTTTTGCACATCAAAGTCAAAGAAAATCAATTAAGCAACTTTACTTCATCAAATTTTTTATTATACGACCTTATTCAATTAGCTATATTACTTTATTTTACAGGAGGTATAACAAACCCTTTTACAATTTTATTAATTATTCCTGCAATAGTATCGTCAACATTTTTAAATTTAAGAAGTACATTAAATCTATCTTTTGTTACAATAATTATTTTAATGATATTAACCCTATATCATCTTCCTTTGCCTCACGCAGGTGACTTACATTTTCATGTACCGAATTACTATTTGTATTCAATTCCAACCGCAGTAATTATAGGACTAGTTTTTTTAACCTATTTTGGAGCTAGATTTGGAAAGGAACAAAGAAAAAGAATCGAAGCACTAAATAAGCTAGAGTTGATTTTAGCAAAAGAACATGAATTAGAATCCATTGGAGTCCAAGCTGCCGCCGCAGCACATTCTTTGGGCACGCCCTTATCAACAATTACCGTTGTTGCTAAAGAATTAGAAAAAGAAATTGGAAGAAACTCTAAATTTTCAAAAGATATTAACTTACTTCTAACCCAAACAGAAAGATGTGGTGAAATATTAAAAAAATTATCTCAAGATACTTTAAAAAAAGATAATTTTCTTAATGACATGAAATTAAACGAATTATTAAATGAAATTATTAGATCATTTAGAGAAATTTCAAAAAAAAAATTATTGATTATAGAGAAGAAAAATGAAATTAATCCACGTATTAAACGAACGTTAGAAATTACTTATGGACTAAGAAATTTTATCGGCAATGCGGTGAAATACAGTAAATCGTTTGTAGAAATTACTTTAGAAAGTAATAATAATATTACCAAAGTAAAAATCTGCGACGACGGTCCAGGCTTTCCACTTGATGTGAAAGAAATGTTAGGTGAGCCTTATATAAGATCAAAGAATGACGAAATTAACTCTAAATCAGGACTGGGTCTTGGGACATTCATCGGAAAAACTCTTTTAGAGAGAAAGAATGCAACTGTTACATTTGATAGATGTTCTAAAACTAATGGTGCAATGGTTACGATCCAGTGGCGGACAAGCAGCTTAAGTTCTATCTAATTTTCTTAAATTCAAAAGAATAGGAAATAATTTTATAAGCTAATTTTGCAACTAAAAAGTTGTAGGAATTAAATCCTCTCATAGGAGAGAGCTCATTTATATCCGCCCCCACAATATCTGCTGATTTTGCTACTGTCTTTATAATGTTAATTGTTTCGTTCCAAAATAAACCACCCGGTTCAGGAGTTCCTGTTGCCGGCATTAAACTTAAATCTAGACCATCAACATCAAATGTTAAATATACTTTTTTATTTTTAAGAATTTTTTTTAACTGGTTTAAATTCCATTTTGATTTATCTTTTGCCCAAAATATTTTTATTCTTTTATTGTTTTTTTTTAAAAAGAGAGTTTCTCTTTGTGAAATATTTCTTATACCAAAGGAGACAACATTCACATTTAAATTATCCAAACATCTTCTGATTGCAGATGCGTGTGAAAACCTATTACCATTATAACTATTTCTCAAATCAGCATGTGCATCAAAATGGAGCAAATACAATTTAGCAAATTTTCTAACAAAGGGTCTAATTGCTCCCTGGGTTAGAGAATGTTCACCCCCCAAAACTAAAGGAAATTTTTTTTTATCTAATAATAATTTGTTGATATTTTCAATTTGTTTAAGCGCATCAGCCATATCTTTTTTTATAGGAAAAGGTTTCAAAGTTTTAATTCCTATAGATCTATAAGGTTCTTTGTTTAAATCTTCGTCAAAAAGCTCTACTTGGTGAGAGGCTTTTATTATTTCTGCTGGACCTTTACTTGTTCCACCGCCATAACTTAAAGTTTTTTCAAGTCCGAAAGGTACTACAACTACATTTTCTTTCTCATTATTTCTACTATCGATTCCAAGAAATCCTTTTTTATTTGAAAGATATTTCAATTTTTAACCAAATATGTTTGAAAAACTTTTACGTTGTCTTTCTTT
>Ga0187833_10006660_pt1 | contig 10627 bp, 10 predicted proteins | sample ETNtaG_37_FD_167968 | JGI IMG/M metagenome (GOLD analysis project Ga0187833, IMG submission 167968) | Marine microbial and viral communities from oxygen minimum zone, Eastern Pacific Ocean - ETNP2014_SV_400_PacBio MetaG (Illumina Assembly) | ecosystem: Environmental > Aquatic > Marine > Hypoxic... | reverse complement strand
CGGTGATGCTCTACGGGCTCAGTTTGCTTTACGGCTTCACAGGAGAGACAAACCTGAATGCCATCGCCACGGTGCTCGCCTCTGGCGAGGTCGCGCTCGCGACCATCGTTGTGGCGGCGGTGCTGATTGTGGTCGGCGTTGGGTTCAAGATGGCTGTCGTGCCCTTCCATTTCTGGGCGCCAGATGTGTATGAAGGTGCGCCTACGCCGGTCACCGCTTTTGTGTCCACTGCATCGAAAACGGCGGGATTTGCTGTTCTGATGCGCGTGTTCATCACCGGCCTGACGGCGAGTGGTGCATGGCTGCCGATGCTGGTGGCAGTGGCTGCCGTGACCATGACGCTCGGCAACCTGCTTGCGCTTGCGCAGACGAATATCAAGCGCTTGTTGGCCTACTCGTCTATAGCACACGCAGGTTATGCGCTGGTGGCGTTCGTGGCATATTCGGAGTTAGGCATGGCGGCCACGGTGTATTATCTGATGGCGTATGTGGTTACAAATCTGGCCGCTTTCGGGGTGGTAATTTTGGTGGCGCGCGGCGCTGGCGGTGATGAGATTGCGAGCTACGCGGGCATGAGTCGGCGCTCTCCATACCTTGCGCTTGCCATGCTTGTAGCATTTCTATCGCTGGCGGGCATGCCGCCACTGGCGGGCTTTTTTGGGAAATTCTATGTGTTCGCGGCCGCGGTGAATGCCGGTCTAGTGTGGCTGGCATTCGTAGGTGTGCTCAATGCCATCGTGGGACTGTACTATTATCTGGCGGTGCTGAAAGTCGTGTATGTTAGCCCAGCGCCGGAGGGCGCGGCTGCTGTTGATGTGCCGCGCGCCTATGGTTTCGCGCTGGCCGTTTTGTCGGTGGGGATCATTCTGCTGGGTACGGCTTCGGCCCCGTGGTTTGGTTGGGCATTGCGGGCTGCTCAGGGCCTGTTCTGACCGGTTTTGACGCTCGACCTGGCTTGTGATATAATCCGCAAACTTCGCCCAGGGAGCGAGTTGAGTTCTGAAGAACAGCGACCCCCAGAAGGCATGGCAAGTCACTTTATTGTCGGTCACCGGGCAGGTTGGTTGCCTGGCGATAGTAATCATCGTGCTGGCGACGTGGGCCGGGGGGTGGTTGGACGGTCTTGTCGGCGGAGGGCGGCCGTGGTTCACAATCGGATTGCTTCTGCTCAGTGTGCCGGTTGCGTTGTTCCTGACGCTTCGGTTGGCCCTGCGGTCCACGCGCAGACTGACCGGTGAGTCACAATTAAGCAGGGAAGGGGATTTCGAGCGTGACGACAGCGGCCACTCCTGAAAGAAGGTTCGGTTTCAAGCGCTGGATCGTGCTGGGTTGTATCATCCTTGGCGCTTACCTGCAGTTTGGGCCGCTGCCGGTGGTGACCCCAAATGTGTTCCTGCCGGGCGAACCGCTGCCCATCAATCTGCCCATCCTGAATCAGCCGCTGACCAACACCCTGTTGGCCACACTGCTTACCGATATTCTTGTGCTCGCGCTCGGCTTTTTCATCTGGCGCAAGGCCAGCAGCGGCGACCTGGTCCCGCGTGGCTTTTACAATGCGGTTGAGGCCCTGTTTGAATTCCTCTGGAACACTGCTGTGACCACCGCCGGACGCAAGAACGCGCGCAAGTTCATCCCATTTATGGCCACCATTTTCTTCATGGTGCTGGTCGCGAACTGGATGGAGCTGATCCCCGGAGTGGACAGCGTCGGGGTACTGGAGCCTGCGCACGGGACTTTCACGGGTTATGAGGCGCGTCCGCTTGGGGGGTTGGGGTACTGGCTGGACGGGCGCCACGAGCTGCCGCATGATGAGGGCAGCGACCACCACGGGCTGTGCCATTCCTGCACGGTGACGCCATTCGTGCGCGCGGCTGCCACTGATCTCAATTTCACCCTCGCGCTTGCGCTCATTTCTGTTTTCATGACGCAGGTGTTCGGGTTCGCGGCGCAGAAAATGGGCCATGTGACCAAGTTCCTCAATTTCAAGGCGCTGGTCACTGTGCCGGTCTGGGGCGCCATGGATTTTGCGGTGGGATTGCTGGAGCTCATCAGTGAGTTCGCCAAAATCCTGTCGTTCACATTCCGGTTGTTCGGCAATATCTTCGCCGGGCAGCTGTTGCTCTTCATCCTCGGTTCGCTGGTGTCGTTCGTCGTGCCGACGGGTTTATATCTCTTTGAGATTTTCGTGGGACTGATTCAGGCCTACATTTTCGCAATGCTCACACTCGTGTTTATGAGCCAGGCTACTGAGGCGCATGGCGCCGAGGCTCACTAAGGCTCGACGCGCAAATAGATTATCGGAGGAAACATAAAATGGAAGGCAACATTATCGAGGCAGCCCGATTGATAGGCGCTGGACTGGCAGCCATCGGCGTGACCGGTGGCGGCATCGGTATCGGGTCGGTGGTCGGGGGTGCGGTGCAGGCAATGGGGCGCAATCCGGATGCGGCGCCATTGATCCAGACAAACATGATCATCGGCATCGCGTTCGCCGAGGCCGTTGCGATTTACGCCCTCGCCGTGGCGTTTATCATTCTGTTTGCTACTTGAGTCGCGCAACAGCGTCGGCTGAATTGGAATTGCGGAGGAGGCTATTCAGATGGAAGCCTTAGGAAACCTTGGAATAAACCTGAGCTATCTTGTGGTGCAGATACTTAATTTCTTGATTGTAATGCTGATCATGTCGTTCTGGGCGTACAAGCCGATTCTCAAGGTGCTTGACGAAAGGCGCGACAAGATTGCACAGAGCCTTGAGGATGCGCGCGAAGCTGCGGAGGCGCGCGCGAACGCGCAGAGCGAGGCGGAGAAAATCCTCGCTGAGGCGCAAGCAGAAAGGGCGAGCATCGTCGCTGATGCCACCCAGCGCGCCGAGAAGACGGCCGCCGATATGCGCGCGGCTGCAGAACAGGAGCGCGCGCAGCTGCTGGAGCAGGCTCAGGAGGCCGTGAAGGAGCAGAAAGAAAGCGCCCTGCTGGATTTGCGCCCACAGGTGGCCGCTCTGGCAGTTGCGGCCGCAAATAAAATCGTCGCCGTCGGGCTTGATGAAGCCCGCCAGCGAGCGCTGGTGGACGAGTTCTTCTCGGGCGTTTCGGATGGAAAGGTGGCGGTTCTGGAGGGAGCCAAGCTGCAAGGGCAGGCTGCAGTGGTCACCAGCGCAATCACATTGAAGGCGGATGAGCAAACACAGATTGAAAGCGGCCTGAAAGACAAACTGGGCGGCGAGGCTGATGTCTCTTTCCGCGTGGACCCCGCCATTCTGGGCGGCATAGTGGTGCGCGTGGGCGAACATGAAGTGGATGGCTCGGCGCGTCGCGCGTTGGAGACTTTGCAGCAAAGTCTGGTATAGCCCCTCCTCGAGAATTGCGAACTGCAGCCCCGGGCAGACCCCAGTGGTCCCCCGGGGCTGTTTCGGTTAATGGGCCGGGGTATAATCACCGTGGTGTTTGTCACTCCGTTTACCGCAAGACTTTCCACGTCAGTCTCGTGAAACTATCCGAACTTATCGCTGCTGTGCCCGCAGCAACTTTCCCAAATAGCGGTGACCCGGAGATCACCGCCGTTGTGGAGGATTCCCGGCATGTGACGCCGGGCGCCCTTTTTGTGGCGCGCCGTGGTCGTGAACTTGACGGACACGCCTTCATCCTGGCGGCGCTGCAGGCTGGCGCGGCCGCCATCGTGGGTGAGCTCGCGGTGGGGGAGCTTCCGGATGCGTGCGCCGAGATGACCATCCCCTATGTGCAGGCGTCGGATGGCGCTGCCGCGGTGGGGCAGCTTGCGGCTGCTCTGCATGGCTTTCCGGCGCGCAAGCTGGTGATGATTGGCGTCACTGGTACCGATGGTAAGACCACCACCTGCAGTCTGATTCATAGCATTCTGCGGGCCGCTAGCATTCGCGCGGGCTTGATTACCACGGTAAATACCGAAATCGGTGCGGAGGTGATGGACACCGGATTTCACGTGACCACCCCGGATGCGGCCGCCGTGCAAGGCTTTCTGGCGCGCATGGTGGCGGCCGGCATGACCCATTGTGTGCTGGAGGCCACCTCCCATGGGCTTGCGCAGCAGCGCGTAGCTGCGTGTGAATTCGACCTCGCAGTGGTGACCAACATAACGCACGAGCATCTTGATTATCACGGCTCGCTGGATGCCTACCTTAAAGCAAAGGCGATGCTTTTTGATAGCCTGGCCTTCGCCGCGCCGAAAACCGGCGTGAGCAAACTTGCAGTGCTCAACCGAGACGACGACCAGAGTTACGAATACCTCCGCGAGAGATTGCAGGTGGATTATGCGGACTATGGCCTGCAATCATCCGCCGCCACCTACGCGGATCACATCCGCAGCGAGGGCGCCGGAACCCGCTTCGATGTGCAGACGGACGGGAAGCGCTTCTCCGTTGAGACTGCGCTCCCGGGCGAATACAATGTGGCCAACTGCCTGGCTGCAATCGTGGCGACTCGAAACGGATTGGGCATCGCAATTGAATCCGTTAAAGCCGGAATTGCAACAATGCGGGCTATTGCCGGTAGAATGGAACGCATCAACCTCGGTCAGGATTTCGAAGCGGTGGTGGATTTTGCGCACACGCCGAATTCACTGCGCGAACTGTTGCGCGCCGTCAGAAAAGAGAATGCCGGGCGCATAATTGTGGTGTTCGGGTCGGCCGGGCTGCGTGATGTGGCCAAGCGCAGCTGGATGGGATCCGTGGCTGCGCAACTGGCGGATATCGCCGTCATCACGGCGGAAGACCCGCGCACGGAGTCGCTCGCGGATATAATGGCGGAGATTGCGGCCGGATGTGCTAAGATGGGCGGTGTGGAAGGCGAAACTTTCTGGCAGCTGGCGGACCGGGCTGATGCCATTCGCTTCGCGGTGGGGCTGGCCGGCCCCGGTGACGTCGTGCTGGCGTGCGGCAAGGCACATGAGCAATCGATGTGTTTTGGCGCGGAGGAATACCTTTGGGATGACCGCGTCGCTATGCGTGCAGCGGTCGCCGAGCGCGTGGGAAAGAGCGTGCCCGTGCCGCCGCTGCTGCCCACCGCGGCGGCATTCACCGGCAGCGCGCGGGCTGAGTTAACGGGTGGATAAGAGACACTACGAATCGTTGGCGACTCTGTCGCTGCTGCTGCTTGATGCACTCGCGATTTCGCTGGCGTATCTGCTGGCACATCAGCTGCGCGCCGCCATCGCTTTTCCCACCGAGCCGCAGGGTCTGGAATCAATCGCCACGTATGGCCGCGTCATTCTGGTGCAGGTGATTTGCATCCAGGCCGTTTTCTATCTCAACCGGCTTTATCACGGCACACGCGCCATCGGGCGGGTGGATCGGGCTTATGCGGTCTTCAGCGCGGTTTCGGTCGGCGCGTTGCTCTCAATCGCCTTCTCCACGCTGCTGTTCAAGAACACTGTTTTCGAGGTCGATTATTCGCGCACAATTGTGGTTTATGCTTGGGTACTGACGATTTTGTTTGTGCTACTGGCGCGCGGCTTGCACAGTCGCGTGCTCGCGTTGTTGCGGGGTCGGGGATTAGGCCTGCACCGGCTGCTGGTTTTGGGTACCGGCGACGCCGCCGCGGTGGTGATTCAAAAAGTGAGCTGGTCGCCCCGGTTAGGATATCAACTGGTGGGTCTGGTTGATGGAGCCGAAGCGCCGCCCGAAGTGCTGGGCGTGCCCGTGCTCGGGCATTCGGACGATTTGCAGGAACTGGTGGAGGCGCACGCGATTGATGAAGTCATCATCGCGCGGCCGGGCGCGACGCGGGAGGAGCTGCTCGGGCTCATCGCGCGCTGCCAGCGCGGGCGGGTGAGCGTGAAGGTTATCCCGGACGTGTATGAGATTATGGCGGGCGAGGTCTCCGTGGATGACCTGGGTGGGCTCCCGCTGCTCACGGTGCGAGATATCGCGCTGCGCGGATGGCGCATGTCGCTAAAGCGCATAGTTGACTTGATTATCAGTTCTGCCGGAATGATTCTGTTTTCGCCGTTGATGATGCTGGTGGCGGCGCTGATAAAGCTTGGATCTGATGGTCCGGTGTTTTTCTTTCAGGAGCGCGTCGGGCTGGATGGCAAGGCTTTCAAGATTTTCAAGTTCCGTTCAATGCGCACTGACGCGAGCGAGGAGAGGCAGTGGACGGTGGCTGAAGACACGCGCCGCACCGGATTGGGGCGTTTTATTCGTCGCTTTTCCATCGACGAACTGCCGCAATTAATCAACGTTGTACTTGGCGATATGAGCCTGGTCGGCCCTCGGCCGGAGCAACCGCAGTTTGTTGAGCACTTTCAGGAACACATCCCCCGCTACATGGAGCGCCATCGCGAGAAAGCCGGCATTACTGGCTGGGCACAGGTGAACGGACTGCGCGGCGACACCTCGGTTGAAGACCGCACCAGATACGATTTGTGGTATGTGGAGAACTGGTCACTCTGGCTGGATTGTAAGATTATTCTAAGGACGGTGTTTCAGCTGCTTGCAGGCAGAGCTTATTGAGGGAAAAGCAGCCGCTTTCTGTTCCTGCTTTTCCATCAATTCATTAAGATGACTGAGGTATTGATTGCAGACCTTATTGAATTTTCTTCCATCTATAGACAAGCCTTTAGTCAGCTTGTAATTCAGCTCGTCGTAAATTCGCTCTGCATCTCTGGTGGCTTCTTCCTTGTCTTGGGTCCAGAGCGACTTGATTACATATCCACGCTGTCCTCTGAATCTCATCCTGCAGTGAAAACCGCCACCGCAGTCATCACGTCTATAGACAAGAACTTTGCCACTTTTTAATTTAAATTGGTCGTATTGATTGCTCATCAGAAATAAAAATAGTGAAGAATACGTTTAACTTCTGATTAAAGAATATACCCATAAGAGCCTAAAATCAACATTAGTCAATAAAACGTTAACCACTAAAACGACAAAAGACTTATAGCTATCAAGCTATAAGTCTTTGTTTTAATGGAGCCAGCGGGCGGAATTGAACCGCCGACCTACTGATTACGAATAAATAGACCTATTATAAATTCTATTATTTACAAGTAGTTACTGAAATTAATAAAAATAGTTAATAAAACGTAAATAGTGTCTCTACGTCAAATCACGTTAAATCGTCTATCTATCTTGCTCCGATAATTCACCTTAAATATGAGTTTCATCAGTAGTTCTCACGGAGCCCTACCGTAAATAAAAAAGTCCAATCATCTTGCCATCTTTAAAGTGGGAGGATTGGGACTTGGTATTTGGAGGTTCTTGTTTTTCAGGAAGTTAATTATCTAAATAAGGTTCTGAATGAAATGCGGCAAAACGAGTCAAAATCGCACGTTCTTTGCGTCGGCAAACATATTTTATTTGACACATCGTTGTTGTGACGAGGCATAGTTCAAATAGTGTAAGACGGGTTTCCTACCTTTTAATCCAAATTTGGTTATATGTGCGTCCGTAGTGCGTACTTCCCTCGAACATTTCCGAATGGCGCTTCTCTTTCAGTTTGAAGCCAGCATCTTCCAAAATGATTTTTACTTGGTGGGATTGTTCTTCAAAGTCGTCGTTAACTTCAATAAAGATTGATTTGAGGATTTTTGATTTTAATGTCTTCAGAGCGCCCTTCAAAATCAAATGTTCGATACCGTCGACATCAATTTTAATGAGGGAGGGTGTCTCCCTTAAAATGTTTTTTTCAATTAAATCGTCGAGCGAGAATCCTACTACGCTGTATTTTATATCACTATTGATTGGTTTTCCGTCGTACCCATAGTCAACGCCGAATGCGCTTAATGCCCCGCCTTCATCCGCGCTTCCATTTATAAATGAAGCAACCCCAGTTGTCTCTGTAAGTGGGTTAGAAATAATAGTGATGCGTTTTGACATATCGTTGAGGCTTAGATTTTTGGCTAACTGCCTCAAATTAAAAACAGAAGGTTCAAAACTGTAAACGCTCCCTTCTTTCGTTTTTGCGTAATACAGTGAATAAATCCCAATATTGGCACCTATATCGTAGAAGACACCGCCACCATATTCTTCTATCCATTCGAGCATTTCTGGTTCTTTAGTGGAATAATGTCGAGCGCCTAAAACTACAGATGTGATTTGGGGTATATAACCAAAATTTGGTGGCTCCGTGTTCGACTAAATTTCTGTCGTTATCGATGGTGTTGATAAGCGATTGTCGCCCAACGCCTTTCAACTGCGGAAAAATAGTGGTAACAATTTTGTCGTACGCTACAAAAGCGGAATGAATGACGTTCAGAGGTAGGAGTATCGTCTTTTTGATGAGTTGCTTAATCATTAATTTGTTTTCAAAATCGTTTTTATCGAGTGTTGGCGGTTTTATCGGCTAATAGTCTGCTAAAGTTCCCAACCCTTTTCAATCGCCTTTCTGATAACGCATTGATACTATTGAATGGGAATAAGAAAGTAACTTCTAAAACAAATAATGTAACCACCTTGCCACCAACCTATATCTTCAGGTAGTTGCTCTTGTTGATTTTTTGAGAGAATTGACTCAACATCAAAACCTAAGTGTATAAGGTGCTCAAGTATTATTGTAAAAAACCTCAGTGTTTCAATATTTTGACAAGGACAATAATGAATAACAAAATTTAGCAACAGTTTAGCATTGTTTAGTGTTTTGCCCTTATCATATTTTCTATATTTGCTTATGTAAGTAAGGGGTTGATGTGTTTTTTTCAATACGCACGTTCAGCATCTATGAGGGGCACTATATGTGGCATTACCTCTTTAGTGGGGCTACTACAAAAACCATCCAGTATTACGAGGACTTGATTGCTCTAAAGGTACATCAAGAAAATCCCCAATGTTCAAACGTGTGTGGCTGTCGTGGGAAGTGTCGTTCACACAGAAACTAAATATACAAAGGTAGAGTGAGTAGTGCTGGTATATGTGGAGATGTGAAGTGTGTAATGTCAGAAATGATAGAATCACTTTTTATAGATTTCCCTAGCACAAGCGGGTCATCTCTAAAAATCCATATCATACAGGGACTTATGTGCGATTGGAAAGGGTGCTAGTTCAACTACCCCATCAAATAATCCACCGTTTCAGACTTTCTCATACTTGCAACAACTTTTGGTGACCGTAAGAATTCTTTGATTGCCTTTCGAGTAATACCCGACCGGGTCTGTTCCTCAACCGCACAAACTTCATCCATCAACTCCATAGTTTTATCGCTCATTTTCACCGATAATATATTTGTATAAGTCTTCATAATTTCTCCCCTTATTAGTTTTTAATTGCGGACAATCCAATTATTTTTGATACCCCTGACTTGCCCCCGTCAGAAACAGCAACGGCAATAGCAGAAATCCCACCGGAAATTGAAATAGCTTTTGCCAATTCATCTAGTTTTTTATCGGTAGTTTTTGCCGATATAACTTTTCGTGTTTGTGCGGACAGACGATTTGCTAAAGATACTGCAATCATCTTCAATACCCTTCCAAATTTACCCCCAGATTTCTTCTCAAATAATGTTTGCAACTCATCATTAGTAAGGGGCATTTCTCTCATCAAGTCTTCCATTATTTTTGTTTCTTCCTGCACCTCCTCTATAAAAGTTTTATATGTTTTCATTCTTGCAACTCCTCTTCTAATTCTCGGTTGTTTTAATAGTATTATTCTTGTACTGAGGGACTTATCTGGTGTTGTTTGTTTGTGTAACCTGTTTCATTACTTCTTCTATTCTTTCTATTTATTACTGATTTTAGATACAGTTATCCCTCTAGAGCAATCTGGAAATTGCCTTGGTCCCAATTTACAACTCGTCCGAGATGGGTGTGGTGAAACTCTCAAAACCCTAAGACAGAGTGTTTTTACAGGACATCACAAAGGGATTGCCTAAATCGGCAATCGGTTATTATCTTCTAACAATTCGGTAACAATACAATCACTAGTGATGTGGGTTATTTCTTTACAAATGTAGTGAACCCTTCGTTTCAGGTCATTTCCTTCATCTATTTGTATTGAAACCCAATTCCTTTTCACTACTCGTTTCCAGCAATCATCAATATATTCTCGCAGTTCATCTCTGTATTTAATTTTTGAGTGTTTATCTGGAATAGAAATTAATATGTGAAAGTGGAAGTTTTTATTTTTTCCATTTCCCTCAATAGCCGGGATGAACCAACCTCTCCAACTGCGACGACCATAAAACTTTTTTTTTATTCTGTTTTTGAGGGTTCTTAGCATAGAAATACAAACCTCTCTGTTTGACATATCAATAAATCCATTTTTCCTCTTATATGATGATATTGATTCTGGGGGAATTGTGAGTGTTACGAATAATGCATCTGTCATAGACTTCACATTTGTAGTCTCAAGCAACCAGTACTCTGTTTCTTCTCTCAGTGTTGATTTTGAAAGTCTCATTTTTTTGTCTCCTTATCCGGTTTAGATACGCCGGCTTGGTAGTTTTATTTGGTAATTAGGAATATTGCTTCTACATACCTATTTATACAAATAAGTGGGGTTTTTCAGGAGACGGGGGTATTTTTTTTCGTTAAAATATACTATTATCTTCGAAAAATCGTTGATTGATATCGGCATACTCCTTAGCCGCTTCGGTCCATTGATTCATCATGTCTGATGGTGTTTCAATATTATTCCCAAGCGGCCCTTTCAATTTCTCAATTT
>Ga0187833_10006658_pt1 | contig 10629 bp, 7 predicted proteins | sample ETNtaG_37_FD_167968 | JGI IMG/M metagenome (GOLD analysis project Ga0187833, IMG submission 167968) | Marine microbial and viral communities from oxygen minimum zone, Eastern Pacific Ocean - ETNP2014_SV_400_PacBio MetaG (Illumina Assembly) | ecosystem: Environmental > Aquatic > Marine > Hypoxic... | reverse complement strand
GTGACCGCATCATTTAGAATGTCATAATATTTTGTGCAATATCTTTTTAATTGTTCTTTCTCAAACTTGTTTCTCTTGTCAGAAACTGGTTCTAAATTCCAATATTTACTAAATTGCAGCTTATTGTGTTCATCATTTAGTTTAATACACGTATAACTGCCAGCAGGAAACCTATAAACATCTTTATAAAAAGTTTCCGGATTTGTCTCACTCATACCATCATACAAATATGCTATCATTTCCTTGTAATGTGGTTCTAAGATGTTTAATGGCTTTAGTACTTTAATTTCGGAAAAGAATGATAGTAAACCATTTACATTGTAATAGAACAAAGGTTTAATGCCAAACCTGTCACGAGAAGCAAAAAGCTCTTTTTTCTTTATATCCATTATACAAAATGTCCACATACCATTAAACATCTCCAGGCATCGCTCACCCCATTGAATGTATGATTGCAAAACAACCTCCGTATCTGTATTGCTTTGGAATTGCACCCCTTTATCTACTAACAATCTCCTTATTTCTTTAAAATTGTATACCTCACCATTGTAAACAATCCAGTATCTGCCATCAACTGAAGACATTGGTTGATGGCCCGCTGGAGAGAGATCTATTATTGAGAGACGCCTGTGGCCAAAAGCAATATCAAATGAAGATTCGTTCAAGCTGCCAATGTAGTTCTTTGGAGAATACAGATAATTTGAAGCCTTTACCTGTCTGGGAGTTTCTTCTCCATAACAGGGAAGGTGTTTATCGTTTCGTAAATCAACACACACAAACCCTTCATCGTCCGGACCACGATGACGAATTAATGAATTCATTTTCGAAAAATCCTTCTGATATTGCTTTAAACCTCTATCACTATATATAGCAAAGAAACCACACATAATTTATTATTAACTGTCTTGTTTAAGGGGTATATTTATAAATAATTGGAATAACATTTAAAACCTAAATTATTAATACAATAGATTTCTAATATACCTTTCTACTACTGTTTTATGCATTTTGCTATAAAACTCGCTAACTGGCTTATATCTCTGACAACCTTGACACATTTCTGGAACAATACCCTTAAACCACCGGTTTCTTATATAATTTAATTTCTCTCCTTTCCATATTTCAGATAAACTATTCTGATGAATATTGCCGATTTCAAAGTCAGCATTTAAGTCTCTACATACACAAAAATTGACTTTCCCGTCATATAATACATTTATCCTTCTAAATAGTTCATAACATGGTTCTCTTTCAATATCATGATCGATTTTATAGATTTTATTGCCGAAAGGGAGATTTTCCTCGGTTATCCTCCCTCCCCATGAATCGTAGCCATCTTCAAGTATGTAAATATCCTTGGGATTAAAATGCTGCGATACGAGTTTGTAATCTTTGCCCTTAAGAGTCTTTTCAAAGGGTTTTGGAATACGCAGGTATAATTTTATCTTTACTGGATAATTTAGTTTTTTGTTTTCTTCACAAATACCAACAATATTATCAATAACCTGCTTATATTTATCAACACTAAACACATTCTTAAATGCTTCACTATCTTTAATACAAGTTGAAATACGTAAATTAGAAAGTCCTGATAACAACAAATCTCTAACATTGAAGTAAGATAGAGATATCAAATTAGTATAAAACCATATCTTTGTTATATTCTTCTTACTCCTGGCATACCTGATTTTCTCTATAAGTGTTCTGTCGTTCAATGGCTCCCCAACTGTAGGAGTAAGGCTAACGCTGCCTCCTCCAATCCCGGAATAATCATCAATGGCTTTTCTAAAGGTAACATTATCCATTACTCCAGTTTTGCGCTGTTGAAACCTGTATCCACAAAAGCTACAATTCGCATTGCAAGCATTTGTCACTTCAACCCCAAAATTAATCGGCAAACTCCTACAAACATATTCCAGGGTTCTTCTTTTTAATATCTCCGGATACGACCGATATAAGGCATTGTAAGTTTTTGATTTAAATGACAAGTTAGTATTTCCTACTATAAATTCTGCGCCTGGCACATGCTGTAAAAGCAAGAATTTCTATCCACATACGATTCATCAGAACTGCCCTCCCCCACTGTCCTTCCTTTCATTAGAATACAAATATTATCACAATTTCTTGCCGTTGAAAATCAGCGGGAAATTACCACAACAGAACACTCACCCTTCAGGGAATTGATGCTCTGCAGAATGAGCTTCTCTGACCCTATATCTCTATTGTCGAAATCTCTCCATTATAATATGCCAAATCCATTACAGATTAGCTGTTGGCCGTAAGAGTTGTATCCATCAAATGCCACATTTAGCTTTGACACATAATATCTGTGATTCCTGTTACTGTCTAATGCTATAATTCCACACATTTTGGATTAAATGCTATTGGTAATGCTTAAGTTTTTCTCTGTTTCTATATACAGATTTAAGCATAACAAAAGCCTTAGTTGCCTTACGCCTTAAATCACTTAATGTCAAGTATTTCATGTTTTGCAATCTTAAATTTGATACAAACGCCCTTTTGACACTGTAATATTGTGTAAAATTAGCTTTTGCAATCATATCGAATTCGTTAATCTTTTCTATTATGTCCGCTTGAGACAAATGCTCTAAATACAGAGGAACTGTACTGTAATCCGGGTTTGAAATCCTGGGGTCTGTTCCACTTCTGTATGGCTTAAACCAGTCAAAATCAGCAGGCAAAACCTTTCTTTCTTTTGCTATATTATAAAGCGCAGCATCTGGAAGAATTCTTGTGGCTTGCAATCCTGGTGCTGTATAAATATACTTTGAGAGCTTATCAATCAGTGATATTGTCATATCAACATCTTCCAGCTTTTCATCAGGCAAACTAACCATGCAAAATACAAACACTCTTATCCCTAGATTATAAGCTTCTATACAGAATCTTTCAAATTGATCAATGTCAATTCGTTTCTTTATTGCTTTAAGTACACGCGGAGAACCAGATTCAAGCGCTATCTCAACGGCAAATAGTCCTGCCTTTTTCATCAGCTTTAGAAGTTCTAAATCAATATCAACCCTACTGTAACATACCCATCTAATATTAAGGTTTCTTTCAATAATTTTTTCACACAATTCTTTAACATGCTTCTTAACAGCTGTCAGTGATGGATCTTTAAAAATCACACATCTTGCTCCTGTTATTTCAATTTTTTCTTCTATCTCATTTAAAACATTATCAATGTTTCTATATCTTACCTTGGCTACAGTAAGCGAGCAAAAGACACAACGGCTGGGACACCCTCTAGTAGTAAAAACAACAAACCCTCTCAAAACGCCCTCTCTCTTTGCCCCCCCTACTTTATATAATTCTCCAACAAGAGAATATTTTTTTGGATCAGGCAGATGATCCTTATCAAAACTTCGGAATAGATCCAGATTGTGTTCCAAAGGTCGTTCAGGGTTGTGTATAATTTCACCTTCTTTCCTAAATGAAATACCACTTATTTTATTAATACTTATTTTGCTGTAAACAGAGTCACATATCTCCTTGAATGCTATCTCTCCCTCACCCCTTACCACGATATCAATCTCAGGCAGATTCTTTAGCGCCTCATCAGCAAGATAGGTAAAGTGACGGCCTCCTACCACGATTAAGCTGTCAGGTATATCATTACGAATCTTTCTTATAAGGTCGTAGGCTGCAAAACGCTCTTTCGTATACGCGGTGATCCCTATAACTGGCTTTTCACCTTCGTTTAATTTTGCGATTACTCCTTCAAGGCCGGGACCATAATGTGAACAATCGATTATTTCTGCATCATATCCGTGGTCCATCAAATAAAACTTGATATATTCAAGACTGTAATGCGGGGAAAAAGACTTTACATGGGTATACGGTGAAACAAGATAAATTCTATGCATCAGTACCCCTCGCTTATTTCTTGTTTTAGATTATATTTGCTCATTAACTCATTCAATATCTCGATATCATTCTTAAGCCTTTTACAAATAATCTGCGTATATTAGTGGCCAAATTTAAGTCTGTATATGTCAATGGCTATTGTGAAACATCACAAATTCTGAGCCTGACACATATTGTAAAAGCTTGATTTCTCATCTCTATATAACTTATTGAAACTGCCTTCCTCTACTATCCGCCCTTCTTTTAAAACATAAATATAATCACAACTCCTTACAGTTGAAAGCCTGTGGGCAATTATCACAACAGTACGCTCACCCTTCAGGGAATTAATGCTTTGCTGAATTAGCCGCTCTGATTCAGTATCAAGTGCTGAAGTTGCCTCATCAAAAATCATTATCTCTGGCTCTTTAAATAATTCTCTTGCTATAGCAATCCTTTGACGTTGTCCTCCAGATAACTTAATCCCTTTATCGCCTATAACAGTATCATTTCCCTTTTCAGCCTCATTAATGAATCTTTCGCAGTTTGCTAAAACGACAGCATCTTTAATCCTTTTTTTGCAGATAGCGTCCTGGCTGTCGCACTCCCAAAAAGATATATTGTTTGCAATCGAATCATTAAATATAACCGGCTCCTGAGTTACATAACCGATAATATTCCTGAGGCTTGAAAGTTCTAATTCTGTATAATTTATACCATCAATACTGATTTTTCCAGACTGTGGTGCTAACAAACCAGTAATAATATCGAACAGAGTTGTTTTTCCTGCTCCTGATTCACCAACAATACCAATAGATTTATTCTTCTGTATTTCAAGGTTTACATCAAATAATACCTGTTTCGAACCATATCTGAAATTAACATTCCTAAGTTCTATTGCTTTGTTAAAAGTAGTAATCTGATGGGCCCCTGCCTTCTCAACGTTATTATCAAGAATCCCGCCAGCCTTGATCACCACCTCTAATCCTCCCAAACTTGCGTTAAACTTCTGCCAGTCCTGTTGAAAGCCAAAGATATAAGTGAATGCCTTATAAAAGAAAAGTATTAGCACCATCACTCCAGCAACTGATTTCCCTAAATATCCAACGTGATAAACAATCAGCAAAGACAAGAAGAAGATAGAAAGCGGTTCAATCATAGAAACTGGAATGGTAGCCAGTATCGCCTGTTTGTACTGATGAGAATAATTCTTGTTAATCCTTTTAAATAGCTGTTTATAGAGTTGACTAAAACTGTCGGTTGCTTTTATGTATTTGAAATTGTAAATTGCTTGAATAAGTAAAGACTGAATTTTAGAATTTGTTTCCGATACTAAAATAGAGAGCTTTCTTGACAACCGTGACAGCCCTCTTAGCATTGCAAATAAACAAGTACATATTATTAACGACAAAGCTGTCATTCTCCAATTAATACTAAAAGCGAAAGAAATATATATAAGCATAATCACTATATTCCCAATTAACAAAGTATACCTGCTTAAAGCACCTACGGCTCTGCCAGTTTCAGTTGTGACTATATTATTCAAATACCCGATACTTAGATTGGAATATAAATCATACTTCATCACTTTGTATTTATTACAAAAATCAATTCTAAGATCTTTAGTAAGTTGAAGCTTAATGTAAGAATTAAGAACGCCTTGAAAAAAAGTAAAGATTCCTTTCAACAAGAAAGCTAATGATAAAAGAGCAAGTAAGGAATATATAGATACGTTTATTCCACAGTCTCTAAGAAATTGATAAATTGCCTGGCTATATGAATCCCGTGATTCATCCATCGTACCTATATTCAATATTGGCAACAACATAGAAATCCCAAAACTTTCAGTAATACCTTTTGAAAAGCATATAAAAATAAGGATAAAAAACTTTTTCCCAATATAACTATAAACTATCCTAAAATAATGGACAAGAGTTGAGATTAGGGGTATTCTCATATATAATATTTTCCAAAAATTGCACTTATTATACAACCTGAATTCAGGCCACAAATAAGGCTTACTTTACTTTTCAAATTTAAAAAAAGACATTTCCTTATATTTCGTTGTGGTATAAAACATGGACGTAGACGTACGATAGAGCTGCAAGAAACGAGGATTTCTGACTTTTTTTACTAAAGATTCAGCATAATATATTTTCAAATCTGCTTCTGCGGAAAATTTTATATTATAGGAGATTTCCTTTTTTTCATGGCAGTATATTTCAATATTATTGCAAAACGGATTTAATGCCTGTTTCAGCAGAATCGAATCTTCAATGGGATCGTATGATATTACAAAACATTTTAATTTCTTATGATAACGACGAATAATAGCTTCACATATATCAAACAGCAATTTGCTAAAACATTTTTTCCTATAATGAGACAAAAGAAATCCATCTTCTTCAAACTGAACTATAACAACGCGGCAACCACCTTGACCTAAAGTATATATGTATTTATTATTATTATTACATTGAAATGTACTATCATTAGTTACTATCACATAGTCTTTTTCCTCTATAACTTCTCCATAAAACTTAAAACCTATACTACAAAAGAAATCTAATAACACCATACTGTCAATATCTGATCTAAAACAACCTGATAAATTGGAAATAATTTGTTTTTTAATGTTCTTAATATTCTGTGCTTGGGCAAGTGTAGAATTAGTTACAAAAAAATGTCTATCTATTCCCATCCCTAATAACCTGCAATAATACTTTAATTTCATAGGAGGAATAAAATATGTGCTTGATTTAGCAAACAATACAGCAAAGGCTTCTATATATAATAAATTATCAGATTTCCCATCATATGTATTTGTTAATTCTGCCTGAATCTTCACTGTCTTGCTGCTCAACTTGTATAAGGTATTTCTAAAGAGCCTCCTGGATAAACGTTTTAAAGGTTTTCTATATTTGTACAGTAATAGGACATTGATAAACAATATATTTAATATTGCAGCAATTAATAATACTTTCACTAATACTCCTTTTAAGAGGGTTTTCTCAAACCTCAGGCTATACCGATGTCCTTGACTTCATTTCTTTTCTTCTCTTTATACCTCTTTAAATGCTTTAACTAATCTATTACACACTCTAAAGTGATTGGCTCACCACTTCTAATTGACTTAGAGAGTTTTTTTCCTATTAACAAACACTCTTGTCCTGGCTGTAAGGCGTTAGCCGGACGAAGCCATGTAATATCTTCCATCTTTAATTCAACACCCTTTGGAAGATTACGCTTTGCCACAATGGATCGCCTGGATTGTTCCATAAGGTTAATTTCAGATTCTTGCAATATTTTTCGTCCATTACCCATCATTAACGATACAGTTCTCGTCTTTTCTACCAGTCGTTTAAATTCTTCATAATCCGCTGATAGTTTATGATCACGAAAATCAGAATGATTTTTGTCTATAGTAAAATGCTTTTCTATAATACGTGCTCCCAATGCAACAGCAATCAATGAGGCATCGATCCCAACTGTGTGATCTGAATACCCAATTGTACAATCCAATTTGTCTTGCAGGAAATTTATAGCTTTCAAATTTGCCTGTTCGGGAATAACAGGATATGCTGAAACACAATGCAGGATAGCAAGATCTTGTTGCAGATCATTATCTTTCCATATTTTGTGAACTAATTTCTGAGACTTTTTCATTTGATCTATATCGGCTAGCCCTGAAGACATAATTATGGGTTTTCCTGTACGAGCTATTGCCTCAATTAATGGATAAAAATTATTATCCCCAGAAGCGATCTTGTAAGCATCCACAATTGTATTCAGAAACATAGCACTTTCTAAATCAAGAGGTGTGGAGATGAATAACATTCCTGCGGTTTTTGCAACCTTGCTGAGTTTTTCAAATTCGGCATTTGTAAGCTCAAATGATTTTAAGCGATTAAATCTATCCTTGTCTTTTTTCCTTACAAACAATTCAGTCTTGTAAGTCTGGAACTTCACAGCCCCTGCACCTGCTCGGCCTGCAAGATAAATCATTTCCTCCGCTAACGAACAACTCCCTTCATGATTGTTGCCTATTTCTGCAATGACTAATACCTCTTTATCTGTATCAATATGCGCTATATTCAATTAAAAGTACCTATTTGTTATGATAGTGAAACACATAGGACGAATCCTTGAGATGAAAACCATTTGATTCATATAGCATAATAGATGGAATATTAGCCAGTTGTGTACCAACCTGGATACGTTTGAATCCATCACAATTTTGTTCAACATAAGCAATCATGTCAGATGCGATATAGTTGCTACGATAATTACTATCTACCGCTATCAAGTCAACAACAAGCATGTCTTCCTTATATAGAAGCAGAAGAAAACCTACTAAAATATTGTTTACTTCTGCTACCACCATCTTATCACCTCTCTTACCCAAAAAATAGTTTGAAACCCATAATGCCTTTATATCATTAGCCACTTGATTGTCTACGTTAGGATCAATGTGGAATCTCGAATACCTGAAACTCCTTTTAGCAATAACACATGCACCATCTCTATCTTCAGGTAATGCATTTCTTAGTGTACATCTGCCTTGCATTTTTATTTCTTTATTCATATTTCTTTCATACACAGCATTTGTTTCTACTATGCGAAAACCAATGTCTTCCAATTGAGCTATAAACTTAATCTTTGATATAGGCATTTTTGCATACATCATTACCGGTTTCATTTGCAAGTATTTTTCGAGTATATCCTTTAACTCCACTTTTTCAATACTATCAACATCACCTTTCAACACCAGGCTATAAACGTTATATCCTAAAATATCTGAAAAGTATTTATCAGAATTGATTGTGACACATGAATTCATTATTTCTCTTACTTGTTATAGATATATTAATATTATGTTGGTATTCTGTTAAGTTTGCCAGTCTCTCCAGTCACACCATGAACCCTTTGTACCATTTAATGTATTCCACAAAACCTTTTTCTAAAGGGAACTGTGGATCATAGCCAATTAGTTTTCTAGCTTTTTTAACGGAGAGGGTACCACGACATGGCATTAACTTGTCTTTTGTTAGATAATTAATCTTTATATCAGCAAAATGTTCATTTAAAATTGTAGCCATTTTACGTATAGATTGAGATTCACCATATGTAAGATTAAATATCTGGTTTCTTGAATTATCATTCTCGACAACATTTATGATTCCATTAACAAGATCATTAATATAGGTAAAATCCAGGCGATCGGAGCCATCACCATTTATTGATATTTCCATTCCTTGTAAAGCATTTTCAATAAAGATTTGACCAACACGCCGACTTACACAACGCTCACCATATAGTGCAGATGGACGAATAATTGTATAAGGCAAGCCAAATACCTGGTTGTAAGCAATAACAAGTTTTTCTCCACCAAACTTTAGAGCTCCGTAAATACCGAGAGGTTCACAACATGTCTCTTCAGTCACATAGCCATCAGGGAAATTCCCATATACCATACTTGATGACAAAAAAATAAAATGTTCTATTTTTTGTACTTTTGCAATATCAAGAGAATTTTCTAGTGTTCTAGAACTATTGTCAAATGTGCTATAAGGGTCCTTATTTGACTTATTGGCATGAGCAACTGCAGCAAGATGTATTACAACCTGGGGATCGAAATCAACAATCACACGGCTAAGTGCATGATAATCTCTGGCATCTTGAACAACCAGTGCTATTCCTTTATCGTGTAATAATTCAAGCCGTTGATGGATAATTTTAGAATAAAATTCACGATTTTGTATTTCTGTATTGGAAGAAGCGAAAGACAGCAGGTTGTTAACCTGTAAACCATCTATGACCTGCACCTCTGCCCCTCTCTTATTTAAGGCTAATGCCAGGTTATGGCCAATAAAACCTGCTCCTCCAACCAGTGAAATTCGTCGTTTATCCAATGAGATCATTTATTTCACCTCCATAATAGATTCCTTGATTGTTTCGACTATACTTACCACATCTTCTTCATTTATTTTATTATGTGTTGGTAATGAGATGCTTTGATTACCATAGTAAACTGCATTAGGAAAATCAGATGCTTTATACTCGTATTTGTTCTTATAATAACTCATTAATGGAACAGGAGTTGCGTAATGAATGCTAACTCCTATCCCTTTATCCTTAAGTTTAATTAAAACATTATCACGATCAATATTTTTATTAAATATTAATTGAAAAATGAAGTATGAGTTGTCATTATCGAAATCTACAAACACCACCTCCTCTATACCTGAAAACAATTCTGTGTATAGCTTACCTTTTTGTTTCCTTTTTTGGAGATTTATTTTATACCTCTCCATCTGCCCTACTCCAAGAGCTGCATGAATGTCTGTCATCCTGAAATTATAACCCAGACTTTTTACATCATATACTCCTGGTTTTTCCCTTAATTCAGGCGGAGTATCTATCCCAAAGGCTTTCAACTTTTCAACTTTATCAATTATTTCTTTATTATTTGTTATAACAACACCACCTTCACCTGTAGTAACCTGCTTGGTAGGATACAGTGAAAACACTCCTGCAACACCAAAATGTCCTACATGCCTGCCATTATATGTTGTACCTAGAGCGTGTGCACAGTCTTCGATAAGAACAAGCTTGTTTATGTCACAAAAATTAGTAATCTCTGTCATATTGCATGGATAACCAGCCATATGTACGGGTATTATTCCTTTTGTTTGCCCACTCAACTTCTCTTTGATTGAATCAATTGATATATTGCCTGTCTTTAAATCAATATCTGCAAAT
>Ga0187833_10006657_pt1 | contig 10629 bp, 12 predicted proteins | sample ETNtaG_37_FD_167968 | JGI IMG/M metagenome (GOLD analysis project Ga0187833, IMG submission 167968) | Marine microbial and viral communities from oxygen minimum zone, Eastern Pacific Ocean - ETNP2014_SV_400_PacBio MetaG (Illumina Assembly) | ecosystem: Environmental > Aquatic > Marine > Hypoxic... | reverse complement strand
AAGGAGATGTATGGTTAATCAAGACCGACTCACAAGGAAACACAGTTCCAGAATCTGAATGGGAGTAATGGTGTGAAAAAAACATTATTACTGATAATACCTCTTTTGTTTCTTTTTGTTGGGTGTGATGAACTCACAAATAATAATGATGAAGATGAAGTAGAAATTGTATTCAACCTTGAACCACGATTAGACCAAGATGAGAATGGATACTATCATCTTGAGTTAAATCCTTTAACTTTCCAAACAATACACAGATTATCCGGTCATATCTACGGAGATGGACAACCGTTAGATGTGGTGAGGTTTAATTGGGAGAGTTCTCATTACTGGACAATCGGTGATACGATGGGTTATATAGTTCATCAAGGATTAACCGATGATTTAGTTTATGTGAGTTATGATACTACTTACATAACAGGATTTTCAGATTTCATCGTTCCGACTATCAACTGTTGTAGTTATAGTAATTCTGATGGGGAAGTGAACACTATGTTTGGACCCGTATGGACGATGAGATTTGATACTGTCCTTGTCTCTGTTGGGTATTTTAATAATTCCAATTTTGTAAGTCAGTCATTTGAGATTGTGTTAGATTAAACAATAGGAGAATAAAATGAAAAAACTCGACATTAGAAGCATACTGATTGGCGTGCTATGCACAGCACTGGTATTTGTACTCATCGGAGCTAAGAGCCAAAATGAAAACTTGGGTGATATTGTGGTTAATTCAATAAAGGTATTGGATGATGGCACTGGTGGTTTTCTTAAAACCTACAACGCTGATGGTATACAGACCTCCTATCTTGGGACTGGTGAAGAAGGTATTGGATTTCTGAAAGTTATGAATGAAGGTAATATTACAACCTACAACGCTGATGGTATACAGACCTCCTATCTTGGGACTGGTGAAGGTGGTATTGGTTTTATTTCAACCTACAACGCTGATGGTATAAAGACCTCCTATCTTGGGACTGCTCCAGGTGGTAGTGGGAAACTGCAAACCTACAACGCTGATGGTATAAAGACCTCCTATCTTGGGACTGCTGTAGAAGGTAGTGGGAAACTGCAAACCTACAATAAGCACGAAGTATTAGTCGGATATTTCGGGTCAAATACAGACGGAGATGGAACAGCAGTTCTGTATGACTGCTATGGTGATATTGGATGGGGTGTTGATGGGAAGCAATAAGGTAACCCCCACCCAAAGGGATAGGATGTAACCTCACCGTGTTTAAACTGGGAACGGTAAACAAGCGGTAATTCAGTGAAGTATACATTAGGAATAATAACATCACTCCTTCTAATTACTGGATGCTCACAAAATGTTAATTATAGTAAAAATGTTCAAGATGGTACACCCATTGATGGAAAATATTTATTTAAAAAAGATGATAAAGTATATCTATCTGATTCACCAAAACCGTATAGTGGTGAAGCTGTTTGGAGTTATCATCATGGCCAAATAAAGATGAAAGGTGCGTTTAATATTGGGGAAAAAGATGGTACATGGACAGAGTGGTATTCGGATGGGAAAATTAAAGGCAGGGGAAATTTTAAGGATGGGAAAAAAGATGGATTATGGAATTACTGGTATGAGAATGGACAAAAATGTACCGAAGGAACTTTCAAGAAAGGGCAATTAGATGGTCTCTGGATAGAATGGTGGAAAAACGGTAATAAAAAAGAGGTAACATCATATTTATATGGTGAGCAAATAGGTAAAGCAATTTATTATACTGATGGTGAAGTTGAGTTAGATTATGTAAAAGATGATGTGAAAGTATTTATGGTAAAAGAAGAGAAAATCCCACTACGTTATGGTTCCGGGTCAGAAAATGAAATTATTAGATATTTATATAAAGGTGATCATTTGATTACTTTAAACATGAACGAAGATTGGTGGCTTGTTAAGTTTTATGATTATTACGGATATGTTTATTCTAACTTTTTAACCGAAGACAATTCGATTGACATAGAGTATTTTAATGGATGGATGCCTGTAGTGTATTGGACAGGTGATAAACCTGATTGTATAGGAGGTGACTCATACACTTTATCACGTCTTGGATGGGGACACAGACGTGACTATGGCATTGAACATATTAATGAAATAACAGGAATCACATTGACGATCAAACTTAAATCAAACATGGATGCTATCGTTCAATTAATAGAGAAAACTTGGGACCGTATTGTAGAAGTTGTATATGTGAAGAATGGAGATGATTATGTATTCATGAATATACCTGAGGGTATTTATTATTTGAAGATCGCTTACGGAAATGAACTGATAATTAACAAGCTTGGAGAAAGGTGTGAAATTAAATTTAAAACACAACCTCTTTATGAAATCACTGAAAAGATAGATCTACATATTTCTAAGTTTCGTGATTTTGGTGTTATTCAAGAAAAAATACCACATATCGAAATAGTGATTTACGAGAAAACGAGAGAAGGGATCTCTCCCAGAAGTTTTATTAGTGAGAAAGAATATTTTATCAAAACAGATGGGATGGGAAACGTCCCCTTAAAGTTGACCGGACAGAAGTCTACGGAAGCTGAGATAACTCGACAATCTGAGTTAGTTACGTCCGAAGTGGATGAGAATGTAGATATTACTGAAGTAGAAGCCGTAGTGGAAGAAGCAACCGCTCCAGCCGGAGGTATTAAGATCGGAGTAGGAACTGGATTTACTGTTTACACCGGTGAATACTTTGCTGATGCCACATCGGCACCCTCTATTGACATCTTCGTCAGATCACCCTATTTACTTTATTTAGGACCTCTGAAAGTGTCTTTTGGCGCAGAACTGCAGACTTTCAGTTTCACTGAAGGAGCGTACACAACTGATATCAGCGGCATAGGTCTCATGGGTGTAACCAACTTTAATATCTTTGAAACCCCCGTTGGGGCAGTATACGCTCACATCGGTGCAGGATATCTCGGCCAAAGCCTGGGGTACACGAGCGGGTTATCAATTGACTACGCGGTATCCAATGTGATGGGAGGCAAACTGTCAGCCAATGTATTTCTGAAAGCCAATGGCACGCTTGATGGTGGACACGAAGCTTCATACGATAATACAGCTAGCACCGGCTGGGCAAACTTTGGTATTGCGCTGAGTTATGGTAGACCTTCTAGTCGGTCTACAAAATCAAGAGGTGGTCCTTCTCCATCTGTAGATGGTACAGAAGGTAGACCACAAGATTGCGGCAGTGCAGAGATAGACAATTTCAAGAATGCAGCCTTTGACCTAAATGATAAGATAGTGGGTCTTAAGGACAAACTTGATAGCGTATCGGACGGTCTCGCAGCATCGAATACAGTGCTCAAAGAGATAGCCGATCATCCGGACGGTCCAATTGGTTGGTCATCTGATCAGCTTATGAAGGGATTTTCAAAATCCAAAAACAGTATAACGGCTGCAGTAAAATTGTTAAAAAGTGATATCCCAGATTTACCGGAAATCTATTTTGAATTGCTCAAGGAGTCGACAATAGGATCTATTCCCAAAATACTTACGGGTGCTGACCCAGAAGAAGCAATCGTTACAACATTTAATAGCAAGGCAAAAGAGAAGGGGATTCCAACAACTTCAAAAGAGTGGATACAAAGTTTATCCTTGGAGTTAGACCCGACAAAGATGATCCGGGATAAACTCGGTACTCTAAAGACTGGCGTAGTTGATGGAGCAGAAGAGCTCAAATCTGTTCCTGATGACTTGAAAGCTATAGGTGAGCAGGCTCAGTCATTGTTAGCATCCGCAGGAGAGTTGCCTAAGGTTGCTAAGAGTTTAGGTTTTAGTAAAGCACCATCAGCCTTAAAGTCAATTAAGACAACAACAGGTGTTTTAAAGAACATTCCTAATGAAGTTGCAGCTATTGGTGATGAGACTAAGAAAGTGATGGAAGAGATAGACAGTTTATTAAAGAATATAGAAAATATACTGAGTTCAGTATAACTTATATCAAGCCCCGCAGCAGCGGGGTTTTTTGTTTCCCCATATTTATTGTTACATTCCACCGTGTTTGATATGGCAGTGGTACACATTTAAGTATTTGCTGATTTAGCAAATCTGTTCCGTTTGTTTTCCCCACAGATTCTTTGCAATTTAAGATTCTTATGAATGAATTTAAATTGACCGCCGGTGTTGACGAAGCAGGCCGCGGACCCCTTGCAGGTCCCGTGTCAGCTGCGGCAGTAATTCTTCCAGAGGAACACACCATCGAGGGATTGCGCGATTCCAAGAAGTTGACGGAGAAAAGGCGGGAGGCGCTGTTCGAGGAAATTCAAAAGGAAGCTGTCTCTGTTGGTGTGGGGATCATTCACGAAGACGAAATTGACCGGACGAACATTCTTGCCGCTACGCACAAAGCGATGCGGATCGCTATTGGTCAGCTCAATCCCCAGCCGGAATTTGTTCTCATTGATGGTTACGCCTTGCCAGATCAGATCGTACCCAACCAGGGTATCATCGGCGGAGACGACAAGGTACCTTCCATCAGCGCGGCGTCCATCGTGGCGAAAGTGACGCGCGACCGCATCATGCGGAACTATGCACTGGCGTATCCCGAGTACGGATTTGACAAAAATAAAGGGTACGGCACGCGGGAGCACATCAGCGCTTTACAGAACCACATGGCCTGCCCTATCCACCGGAAGTCTTTCCGGCCCGTACGAGACCATCTGCCCACATTGACACATCTGAAAGAGCACCGGCTAGTGGGGAAGTGGGGTGAAAAGCTGGCAGCGCGTTATTTTATACACAACGGTTATCACATCGAGGAGATGAACTACAGCGCTCCGCTCTATGGTGAGATTGACTTAATAGTCAGGAACGGTAATGAGATCATCTTCGTAGAAGTGAAGACCGCCACGCAGACTAAACTGGGTCAGCCTGAAGATCAAATAGACGACAGTAAAATGGAAAAGCTGGAAAACACATTCGAAATCTACGCTGCTGCTCAGGAAGAAGAATGGGACTACCGCTTTGATATCGTCTCTATTTTTATAGGCAAAAAGGGACCGAGGATCAAGCATTTCGAGGATTGTTTAAGCTGATATTGTAAATTCTTCTCCTTAAATGAAGACATTATCAAAAATCATAAAAGAGATTCGCTCTCTAGCAATTATAATTTTGATTGCCCTTTCGCTGAGAGCAACGCTTGTTGAAGCGTATATCGTCCCCACAGGATCCATGGAGACGACCATTCGCACCGGTGATTTTCTTATCGGTAATAAATTCGTATACGGTATGCGTACTCCAGATTGGATCGGTATCCCATATACCGACATTGGCTTCGATATTCCGTGGACGAGATTCCCATCTTTCAAGACACCACAGCGGGGGGATGTGGTCATTTTCAAATATCCCCGGGATGTATTTCAGAAGTATGTGAAGCGGCTAATCGCTATGCCGGGTGATACATTTGAGATGCAAAACGATATTGTCTATATAAATGGAAAGCCGGAAGGCGAGAGAAAATTCATTGAACGAAAGTTAAATCGTGATAATCATCAATATTACCTCTACTACAAGATTTCATTAGAAAACGGGGAAGAGTATCTGATTCGCCAGAAGGAGAGTTCAGTCAATGGCGTCCACTCGTTTGATTCAATTGAAATTCCTTATGCAGGACAAATTATTCAGTTAAATGAAAGTACAAAGTGGGATCTATTGATTCCAGTTATGCTTATGGACGGGCATGAAGTAACCTACAATAACGTGGGATTGGAAAAATTAGGAAACTATCCGAAGAATGAATTAAGCGATTGCATCTTTACTGTGAATGAGCCTACAGATATTGCACGTCGTTATGAGTCATCCCTGGGACTTAAACTGCGGCAGTTTTTTTCAAGCAGTGCTACCAACAGCGAAAAGGTTAGAGAATCCAATGAACGATTCCGACTTTATAGCGGAGTGATGCGCAATCACTACGGATCGGAGCGAATGCAAGTCGGTTTTAGCCAAAAAGGTAGTTTACTCAATTCGTGGCTCCTGAGCGAGTTGATTCAGATTGATCCCAAACATATCAAAGTGGACGGTCAACCGGTTATCGAAATGAAGAATTATGTAGTTAAACAGAATTATTACTGGATGATGGGTGATAATCGTGATGACAGCGCAGATTCCAGATATTGGGGATTTGTCCCGAAGAGTCATGTCTTGGGCGAAGCCGTAATTGTTTATATGTCGTGGGATTTCGTTCAAGGTTCACCTCGATTCAGCCGAGTCGGTACAGTAATTGACTGATATTTTCTTAGTCCTTTACCAGATTTAGATTGACAAAACGCCTCTGCTCTGTGTATAATTTTGCATTCCAAACGGTGAGACACCTCCACTATCTGAAATAATATGATAATTGATGCCATAGGATTTGCAATAAAGATCGTCATTGCCGCTGGTCTGATCATTCCCCTTTCTCTTCCAAAAACATCTCTTATCAAAGCAGATAAGATAGGGATTTATGCGTTACTCTCAGTGGCAGCGTCTGCGGTCACTTTAATATCGAAATCATTGGAAACAGGAATTATCACAGGAGCCTTTTTGATCGCAATGGGAATTGTATCTTACACAGAGTTCCAGAAATCAGATGAGTGGTTGGCTGGATTAAAAGAGGTTGCACCTGTTTGGCTGGTGGCAGTCATCGGTATGTGCGTGGGCGCAGGAATGATTCTTCAAGCCATCATACTGACAGCAATATTTTACTACATCATAAATTATCTGCCAGAACTTCTAAGCGGGCAGAAAAATAGTAAGAATAATACTGAGGATTCATGACCATTACACAACAGAGGAAAGAAATATGAAAATATCATTTTTAATATTCATTGTAATAATTATTTTGATTTCAATCCCATCTTTTCTTTTCTCACAGGATGAAACTGAATCGCCTGACCCTTCTGATAATGCTGCTTCAATGGAAGAAGATTCGTTGAATCAAGAAATTTCTGAAGGAGATTCTTCTGATAAAACTGATGATATAGATAGCGAGATCTTTGAAGAAGAGACAGAAGAATTATCTTCAATTAATAAATCTTATCAAGGACTTCCGTGGGGGACAGCTAGAGAAGATATCAAGAAATTTATTGAGATTAATGATTCTTCTTCAAACATGAGCAATGATGAAATTTCTGTTATTGGTCCTCTTGGAGAAGATACAGTGAAATTTGTCTATGCATTTTCTGATTCAGGCTTCTGGAAGGTTATGACAGATTTCTCTTTAACTGGTAGTACCATCGATGATCACATAAATGAGTTTCAGCGCATTGAGCAGATTTTAACTATGAAGTACGGAAACCCCCTCAGGACTACTCGAAACGATCTTGGTACCAGTCGTGAATATCTTTCCTCTCCATTTCCACGACTGTTTCGAGGATATTACCGTTCTTCCTGGATGATAGACAATGTGAATATAGAACTGCTCCTTGAAGTTAAGATACAAGATTCTGAATACGATTCCCCTGTCTTTTCTGATAATATTCCAACGATGAGACTATATTATTATAACAGTGAGTTCTATGGCTTTGCTGAGTCAGAACCTATTGAGATACCTGAAGACGAACTTCTTGAGCAATTTTAGAAGCAGCACGTTCGAAAGAATTTTCCGAAATCTCTGCTTCTTATATCTGTTTACTACAGCATTTCGCTTATCCACTTGTCCACTGCCGCCTACCATGATCCGTGAATATGATTATGATTTTACACAGGACGAAGCACTATCAATTTGTCGGGACGTGCTGACATCTTTAGAGTACGAAATAAGAGAGTTTGATTTTGAGGATCACTATATAGTGTCTGAAATCGTAACACGTAGGTTCTTTCTAAAGAAAGTGGATTATCTAATTTATGTAAGCGTTGAGGATCGAGTAAGAGTGGTTTTATATGCTGAAGAACGACTTTATAAAAAGTTTTCTGAATGGGGTGTCAGTCAGGATAATTTAACAGAACTTGAACCTAGTGATAGATTAAGTCTTTCAATTCAAAATCGTATTTACGAACAGCTGACAAAAGCTTTGAAGAAGCGTGAAATTACCTTTCGTCACCCAGTGAGTGCAGACATTAGAGATGAAAAGCTCGTTTATAAAGAAGTAAATCGTGACTTGAGACAACAGGAGATTAACTTAGAAAGATCTCATAGAAAGGAACTGAATGAATATAATCTTTTGGAAAATGAGTATAGCAGGGAAAAAGATATTGCAAGACTTCACGCAGTGGAAGTAGCAGAAAATCACCTCTCTTTTTACCAAAGTGATGATAATAGGGAGAACATGACTTCCTCACTAATAACAGTTGCGAGAAGGCTGGAAGAGCAGGATGAACTTCTTGAAGAAAGAATGAAATTACTTTTAGCAAAGTATCCCAATTACGGAGGCCTTCTTCTCATAGACTGGGTTATTGATATTGAAGGAAGAGTACGATCAGTAACTGTTACAACAGAGACATCACCATCCACTCCGGATGTGGATTTAAAACGAGTCATAAGTAATCATTTTCGTACTATCGTTTTTCCTCCTCTTTTGAAAAGTGGTTTTATCAGATTGCAGCGGATAATTGAATTTGAAGGTAACCGTCATAGATTTACGTCAATAATGAAACCTCCAAAACTCGTTGAAACTCTAGAAACAATTCCCATAACCTTACAAGAGGAAAGTAGCCAGATACTTTTTGAAAAATCTCCTTTATCAAAGAACGTACAATAACTTAGATTTTGTTTTGCGGATAATCATTTGATTACACTAAATTCTCAACGTTTGGTGGTAACGATTTCAACAATTCGCTAAATAATTAAATTGCGTCTTTATCTTAATTTCTTCCTCAGAGGAGGTTGTCATGGCAGTAGATTTCAGTAAATCAGAAGATAGAAAAAATTACCTGATTGAAAAACTGGACGATTTACTTCTTGGGATAAATGTTAATTACGGTTCACATTTAATGGAAGAATTGGCCAGTCGGTTGCAAAAGACTGTTGATGAATTCAAGGAAGAACTTCAAGATCTTATTGGGTCACTCAAAACTTCAAATGAGAAAAAAGAGGAAATATTAATTAAAATAATATCTGGAGAAGCTGACAGTCCGAAAACTTCTGAACCTGAAAAAGTTGAAGAGGAATCGGAAATAAGTAAGTGGGAAAAACGTTTAGAAGGATTGAATTAATAAAAAGATAAAAAATGGAAACCAGAGACAAAGTTCTTATTCTAATCGTCATAGCATGGATTGCTGCTGCTGTGTGGTTTAAAATTACTACGGATCAAGTCGCTGATCAAATGAGCGATATCAGAGAAATGATAAGTCGCAATATTCAAACTGTGAACAAAGAATTCCGTGACAATTTATATGATTTGGAATTAAACTTCATAGGGCGTGAAGCACATTTAAAAGCTGCTCAAGATAGTATTGCTAACAATAGAAGCTTCACTAAAAAAATTAAAGGAAATCTTAAACGGAAAATTGAAAATGTAGAAGGAGATCTTGAATCTTTCGAAAGAAATACTCAATCTAAATTTGAAGATACTGAAGACAAGATAGAAAAGAATAAAAGTGATCTCAGCTCATTTAAACGTACAACACGCCGAAATATAAATGATCATGGACGAGATATCACTACTCTACAGAAAGATGTGGAATCCATTCAAGAGAAAATTGGAAAACTGAAGGAATCAGCATTTAAAAAAGAGGATTAAAATTTAATTAGAATATAATTTATCAAAGGGGCAGTTTCTGTCCCTTTTTTCTAGATAGAATACAATGAAAAAGAATTATTTGATAACGAATGGGCAAGATCTATTAAAGGAAGGAGTTGAGATTGTTGCTAAAATTTCACTATGGAATAGCCAGGAAAACAGTATTAGAAAACTATTTGAATATTCTGAAAACCAAAGTTATAAATGGAATTGGAGTGAAACACATTATTCTGATTCTGAAGACAATGTAAGTGCAGTAGAAATATCATTTATTTATTTTCTTAATATAAAAGAGTTGAAAATATTTAAATCAAATTTTCCATTTTCTTTACTACACATGTTGCGAATTGAAACATTTAATCCAGATATCTATGATTATTATGAATCTAAAAAAATGATATCAAAGCATGATCAAACACCATGAATTCAAGAATAATTGACACATTTATTTTTGGAGTTGAACTTTTTAATAAAGGTGAAATACTTGCTGGACATGCTAAATGGGAAAATCTTTGGAAAGTTGGTGATAAACAAATACGAAAATGGATAAAAGGGTGGATACAATTTTCAGGCTCCATATTAAACGTTTTAGCAGGAAAAAATGAAGGAGCTATTTATTTAGCTGGTAAATCAATTAATAATCTAGCTAATGATAGCTTATCGTCAGCTATAGTTAATGTTGATTTGGCAAAAAATGATATGAGTAATTTAATAGAAGTTTTGAAAAATGAGTCTTTTACTCTAGAAGACATTAGTGAATCAGCTAGAAGAATAAAGATAAAGATGATTAATTCAAAAAATAAAAGAGGGGTAGATTTCTTAATGACCTCGGAGCACTAGGAAGATCTACCCCTACCTCGCGGGAGAGGCTTTTACACCTCATACGAAAATACAGCAATTATATTACGGTGTCAAGCTTTTTACAAAAATTCTTATGTAAGT
>Ga0187833_10006654_pt1 | contig 10631 bp, 20 predicted proteins | sample ETNtaG_37_FD_167968 | JGI IMG/M metagenome (GOLD analysis project Ga0187833, IMG submission 167968) | Marine microbial and viral communities from oxygen minimum zone, Eastern Pacific Ocean - ETNP2014_SV_400_PacBio MetaG (Illumina Assembly) | ecosystem: Environmental > Aquatic > Marine > Hypoxic... | reverse complement strand
ATCCTTCTCATCTGGAAACATTAAGATTGTCCGTTTTGTGAAATTACGGGCATTCATTTTATAAGTCAAGTTTATAGTGAGATTTTATCTCATCAAAAGTATGGATGGAGGATTATTGGTTTGTCCATACACATCCTGGCGGTAACATTCCATCATCACACGGCCCAATCACACACTTCCAATAACATCGTTTTGTCTTCGATGTGGCACCGATCCGTGTTCTCTTCGTTGGATTGTTACAGGTTATTTCTTGTTTCTTCTTTGGAATGATTTTCTTTTCACTAATTTCAATACAGGTTTTACATTCGCCTGTTTGTATGTTGATTTTACATCCCTCTGGTGAGAGACATATTGATTTCGGGTGGGTTGTGGTTGTGAGTAGGTGGAATAGGAGGATTATAAGGATTATTAGTTTCTTCCTATCACATAGAGGGTAGGTTTTTCTTATTACAGATAGACACATAGATAAGGAGTGAAGACAATTGTTTCTTTCCTGTACGCCCTGTCTGACGAAGCAGACAGGGTTGATAATTGATTAGGCAGCGATTTGTTCCATACTCAATTTCTTCTTCATCTCGTTTTTGGTTTTCTCAATCCTACTAAATGAATTATCACCATATTCATTTTTCCAATTCACATTATTGGTTTCCCAGATGGAACGAAGTTCATTTTCCGTTTTCATCGTTTTGATAATTTCACAAACACTATCTACTTTGGTTTTGATAATTTCCTGCCCAGTCAAGGCACAATTCATTTCATCAGCAGATGGGAAACTATCTCCCATCAAATCTTCATTCAGAAATGCTAATGCTCTTCCTATTGCACTTGTTTGGCAATTCTCTGCCCAACTTGTTTCGTTTATGTAAGATGAACCAACTTTTTCAGCCGCGATTCCTTCAGACATAACCATTCCATTTTCATCAAGCACCTGCCCTTTTAGAATGATGAATGTTCCATCAAAATGTAGTAATTCCGTATGAAGGCAATAACCTTCATATTCATTCATAGAACGAAATTGTTTCACTCTGTCTGCAACCAGACGATAATTTTTACCTTTTATGTTTATAACTGAATTAGTCATTTGATTCTCATTATATGCTTTGTTGATAATTTCTTTCGCTATTCCAATCTTTCAACCAGTTCAATTAGAGTTGAGAGTCTTCTCCGAAATAACCATAGTCTTCATCTGTTCCATAACCTGCTGATGCTAGGGCATCTCCGTCATCCTCATTGTCTGGTTCTTCTCTGTTTTCAAGACATGATTCACAAGTAAATTGGTCTCTCTTTTCATCCCAATCAAATTCTGGGAAATAATCTGTATCGACCAAGTGGTCACAAGAATCACAAAAAATTACACTCATTTGTCCTCCATCTTTTTTTATTGCCCGTAGTGAAATACTTGTTTCTCTTCCCAATTCTGTTTTTCCGTATCCAAATCGTTCTCAATATTATTTTCTATGTGGCTTAGTTCTGTTTCCAAAATCTTGATTAGGTTATCCAAACCCTTCCTAGGGCAGTCCAAGATTTTTTTTAGTGGTTCTCTAAAATCTCTTTCAGACAATTGTTTATCTGTATCGTGTGAATCAGCGAATGCCATTCTTATGTCGTGTCTCGCATCGTCAATTGCTCCGTAAGCATCTTCCAATCGCTTTATCTGGTTTTTTAATTCGTCAATCATCTCAACCTGAATCGTTTTCATAAAACCTCTTTATAAGAATTTGATTTTGATTTATTTGGAGGGATGACTTCCGTGTCTTTTCTGCTTTCCATTTCTTCCCTCCAATTTTTCATTACGAACCAAGTGAAAGAGGATTTGTTTTATTTCCAAATCTATCAATCGTCACTCCGTATGCTCTTTCTGCGAGTGAAAGGTTTGCATATGCTTCTGCGTGTTTTCTCTCTTCTTCTTTTTTCTCTGCATACTTCTTCTCAACCATTTCCAAATGATGAGCAAAAGTAAGAGGGGTCAGGTCTGTATCTGGTGAGGAACAATAACGAACATCACTCAACCAATTCTTTATTGTTTCTTCAATGACTTCGGGTGGAATAGAAGCAAATACTTCTTTCACTCCCTCCATCATTTTGTCTATTGTTTCTGTGTGTAGCATTTTGTCTCTCGTTGTGTTTTGGAAGGATAAGATTGATAGTCAGTCAATCTCATTTACACTAATAATAACAAATAATGTTTATAAAGTCAAATAATTTTATCAATAATAACAGCACTTTATCTATTTTCTATTAGATAATATGTAATCCAGTGAGATAATATTAGACATGAGAAAATTTTTTTTGTTGATTTGTTTATGAATTAGTGTAAATTACGAAAATAAAGCAAGTGGGGTGACTATCACTTGCAGAATAATAATGAAGCAGAAAAGAAAAAATGTGTTGATTGGTCTTTCGGTGCCAGACGAGATAAACAAGTGGATAGAAATGGAAGTTGGCAAAAATCCATTTTGTGATAATCGTCAGCAATTTATACTTGGAACTTTACGAAAGATGTATCGTGAAGAAGTAGAAAAGGTCGAGGAAACAGAAGGATAAAATATTTAGATACAAATAAATTTGGAATGATAAAATATTTTATTCCTATAATCCTGGAAATCGCTCATGACGAAGAGATTTCAGTTTCTTATATTTTATATTACCCTAATATTTTGGTTCAAAATCATTTATGGAGTATAAGTATGGCAATTATTTTGAGATACACTTGGGAAGTTTCCAATGAAGAGGAATTTAAGCGACTGCATAGAGTGTTTGAAGATCAGTATTTAGAAAAAACTGGAGTTAAACAAATGTATTTACTGCAAGAACTTTCAGGGCCAGGTGGGGTTTATTTCGCTGGAGTCTCTTTTGAGAACTGGGCGGGTTTGGATAAATGGGATGATTTTTTTAATACTGAAGAAGCAAAAAATTTTGCAGAACAAATTCATAAGACGGCAAAGCCCTTGGACCGAACTTATCTTAAAGAAGTAGATTACTGATATAAGTTCTTGCGAATAATTTAAGATAATATTTTTATCTTTTTTATTTGCATCCTGTCTTACGAAAAATGTTGTAGGTTGTGCAGGAATAAAAACTTATAGTGCGTGCTCAAGAATTTGTGAAAGAGATAATGTCTATTTGTGTGAGCAGATGGAAGTTGTGAAAAATAATCAAGCATGGCAAAGTTTGAGTCAGCAAATGAACCACATGCAACAACAACAACAACATAGAGAATTGCAAAATCAATTACGACAACAACAATTTCAGCAACAATGGCAACAACAGAATAAAACTTATAATTGTCGTGAGGTAGGATACAACCAGTATCAGTGTAATTAGATAGGACTGCATAAAAAAACCCACACCGACTGCAATCGATGTGGGTTATTCAAGAGAGCAAATTGAATTGCTCTCGTAATCTGTGAAAGTTCCTTGGCGGGAGTTTTTCACTTAGACATGGATGTCTTATGAATAAATCTGCCCTTCTTGCAACAAAGTGGCAAGAAAAAAAAGCATTTCTCGGCAATTCTCCCCAAAAAAAGCAAAAAAAGTTTTGGAAAAATCCTTTCTATGGATTTTCCCTCGCACATAATCTTTCTCCAAGTTTGATTGGATACGCTTATCTTCTTGCAAAGATTTCAGGCGAACAACAAAGTTTCACTCTTTCACTTGGAAATGATTTTTTATGTAAGTTGTGGTCTTGTTCTCGCCAAAAGGTTTGGAGAATTGGAAAACAACTGGAAGATGCTGGAGTGATAATTGTTGATAGTGGAACACCTCAACGAAAACCAGATGGAACATTCGTACAGGAAAAAAAGATTATACTTATTCCTCAATGGAAGGATGAAGAAGAAGAAAACGATTCTCACCATAGTCGTGCGGATCGGAACGCCCAGGTTGCAAAAATGTTACACCACAATAATAACATTCCGAAGGAATGTTTTAGAACTATACCTTCGGATAGAAAAGATAAACCAGAAGTGTTCGTGGATTTATCTTCTTTGAAAAAATATTCTGATGAAGAAAAAAGGAAACCAAATGCAGAATTGAAGAAGATACAGGCTAGAATGCTAAAAAGATGTTTGGTGAAAATTATGGAAGAAGATGTTTTGGATTATCGTTTTATGTGTTTGATTTACAGGAAAATCTTTGGTGCAGAGGAACACAACATCTCTCATTATCAAAAAATGCACTTTGTTCTCAAACATAAACCCGAACTGGTGAGTTCTTCCTTCGACTTGATGATAAAGACATTCCCACAGATTAGATGCCCTATTGCGTGGATTACATCGGAACTCAAAACCATTGCCTTCAATCCTGTTTCCGTGAATCGGAATGAGGAACAACCAACCAAGAATATTTTGTCTAAACAGGCACAAGCATTTATGAAAAGAATGGAGAATAAAGAATGAACCTAACGCAATTACAAAGAATCTTTATTGTTGTTACAGTCTTATGGATATTGGTAGTAGCTGGACACTTTTGGCGTTCAAGTGGACTCAGAATCAGTAAATTCATTCCTTGGGCTGTAATTCCAGTATCCGTATTTTGGGGAGGATACTGGATATTGTCTGCAAGAAATAGAAATACATTTCTTGATAAAGTTTTTTTTGTTAAAAATTTTGATAAATCCATTTCTGACATGGAACCATTCAAACACAAAGATGAAACAACAGAAGGCAAACATCAGTCAAATTTTGATAAATTTATCCATTCATTTCTTTTTAGAGATGACTTAGCAAAAGAAGAAGAACAGGAAAAGAAGGATAGAGAACAAGAACAAATACCTGATGAAAATAAAATTAAACTTCAATCAATGTTAGATGAATTTGAGTTTGAAATACTTTCTAAAGATGCACACAAAATAGAAAATGAATTGATTGAGTTGGGAAAAATTATACAAAGAAGAAAAGATGATGGAATAGAAACTACAAAAGAAGACCAAGAATGGTTGATACGGGTAGTCAAACAGAATATGAGGGTAAAAGAAAAATCAAAAGATGATGATAAAGACATTCCCAAAGATTAGATGCCCGATAGCTTGGATTACATCGGAACTCAAAACGAGGGACAACCCACCAAGAATATTTTGTCTAAACAGGCACAAGCATTTATGAATAAAATGAAGAACAAGGAGGAGATAAAATGAATAATGGTTTAGAGAAAATACAAAAAAAATTAGATGATGCGTTAAAAGAGAACAAAAGATTGGAAGTTGAACTGGAAAGGGTAAAACTTGAACTTAAACTGGAACGTTCAGAATCTGCGAAGGAACGGGCAAAGCTAATGTTAGAAACACGAAAAATTCAGCGTGAAACTGGAATGCGAAAAGGAAAGAGAATCAAAACACACAGCCGAGCTAGAAAAGTCCGACACGTTCCTAAATCCTTCTCTATTACAAATTGGGAGAAAGGAATCTTTAAGACAAACATCAAACCCGAGTCAGTTCGAGAGATTCCTAAGAAAACATTACCTCGACTGAATTTATCAGTAATTAGGGATAAAGAGAATCCGAATATGATTAGAGCATTAACAAAATCAACAGGAAGATTAAAAGAAATCGTAGAGATGAGAATAAAACAAGAAATGACATTGGCAGAAATTGGAGCTCATTTTAGCATAAGCAGACAACGAGTACGGCAAATCTTAGAGAAAGTAAGAAATGGTGATTATAACAAAGGATGATTGATTATTTCATCTCTTTCATAAGGATGATGATAAAGACATTCCCATAGATTAGGTGCCCCATAGCGTGGATTACATCGGAACTCAAACCACTAACAACGAGAAAGGATAACTCTTCTGAAGCACCTGTGGGAATGTCTTTATCAAATGAATAATCATTTGGTTTCCTTGATTGATACAATATTCACATCCTTGAATGATAATTGTGAAAGTTGTTTTTGGAATGTATCAATCATTTTCTTTATCATCTGTGTTTTATTTTTCTCAATCTCAACTCGTACTTCTATTTTTGTAATTTGATTTGGCATCTTTTTCCTTCATTATGCTGCTGATTTTATTTTTGATAGAAATGCATTTGCATCCTTATCCTGTTTTGTTTCATTATCTTTTTCATCGTCATAATTTTCATCATCATCACTTGGCATTTCCAAAGGCACATTCATACTCTTTGCAGGAGGATAAACTATGTAAAATCTCTTGTTATCTTCTGAAACCGCATAAACATCTACAATAGAAATGTGTATGTTGTCTCCTTTGCTGAAATCATTACCGCCATAATTCCAAATAACTTTTGAAGAAACTTCATTATTTTTTATTACATCAGTATCGTCTTCAGTCACCTTTACAATTATGTATCCAGTATTTTTAGCAGTCATCGGTCTTTTTACCAATGCATAGACATTTTTCCTCAAAGTGATTCTATTATCTCTCACCTTTCTGCTATCAACCATCTTTCCAAATGTTTGTAGAACTTCCAATGCTTCATCTTGTGGAGATTTACGGATAAACTGCCCGTCAAATATTTTCTCAACAAAAGTTCTGAATGAATACATACATCTCCTTTATACCAAACCAATTGTTGGTTTGTTCTTTCTAAACTTCTTGTAATCTTTGTTTATTGTTTTTGCTAGCCCAGGATAATTCTGTTCTATTGTCTTCATAAAAAACTTTTCTTCTGATAATTGTTCCAAAGGAATTTCTTGGAACAAATCTTCACTATGTTCTTCTCTTCTGGATTCTTCATATTCAAACCATAAAGACAAATCTGCTTTTTTGATTTCTTTTGGAATTAACTTATTAAGTGCATCAAAGTCATTAGTCAAATTCCTCAATTTATCTGCAACAATTTCACTATCTAAAGATGCTTTCACTTCTTCTCCGTCAATTCGTTTTACTCGGCATGATAGACCTTTGCCGATTCCATATTTTAGCAATGCACCACATTCACTTTGCAGTTCATAAAACTCCTTCACATCGTAATATGTGAAACCACGAAAAGGCACAATGAGCACTTTTTCATTTGCCGGACTATTTGCTCGTGGAAACTGAACTGAATAAAAGTAAGTGTGATTATTTTTAGGTAATCGTTTTGGTCTTTTGGTTTTGTAGAGTTCCATTTTTCCTACCCTTCATAAAATCTCCATTTGTGAATAATGTGTCTAAAACCATCTTTTCTTCATCGATCGGTAATGTTGTTTGAGTGTTTCATGCAAGGAACAAGGAAGACGAAACACTCAAACGAGTTTTTCCAGACACAAATGATAAAGAAAAGGTAGGTAGAATGAGAATGTTGCAACACTCTCAATCTACTTCTATTTAGGTAGGATTATTTCGTGATGATTGGAAGGTGTATTATCTTTATTCTATGGGTTCGTTTCATGTGATGTTTATTTGACCCAATTCAGTTTTATGATTGACCAATTTTCTACACCAATATTATATTGAATACGACATATGAACTTTTTCCGTAATTTGACTCCTAAATCATTCTTTGCATCTACATAAGATACGAAATCATAGGTCACTGAATTATCATCCTGTTCTGTGATTACAGAGGCAACCCCATCAAGAGGGTCTGCAAAATCTGCTGATGCAGGTGCTTTCAAATTACCCTTTACTGCTGAATTACATTTGACTTCAGACATCAGTCGTTTTTTTTCTGCTACCTTCTTTTTATCGTTTGACGAGATGACTGCGATAATGATTATGACCACAACAACACCTAAAATTACCCAAATACCAATTATAATTCGTTTCCCTAGTGTAGAGTATTCACTAAATGATTTAGCCATAAATTCTCCTTATTCAATCGGTTGTTTTTTTTTTCTTAATTCTTTACATAGAAGGTAGGTTTTTAGAAACCGAACTGGCGTACTGCATCGAAGGCATCTGTTTCCTCGACGCCGAGATAATGCTGAGTGTTCGATAAATTTTGATGCCCCAGAAGAATACGGCACGATGCAAGGTCTTTACTTTTAGTATAAATCTGGTGTGGAATTGCTTTCCTCAAACTATGAGAACCAAAATAATTTTTATCCCAAGACATTTCTTCACACCAACTATCAATAATTCTTCTCATCTGTTTTGTTGAGATTGGTTTATTGCCACCACGAACCGAAGTAAATATGAAATCTTCGGTTTCTTTTCCTGTAACATCAATCCATCTCAAAAAAGCATCCAAAGAGCTTTTAGAAAGTTGGCATCGAACTGGTCTGTTTGTCTTTCCTTGTTTCCAATCAAATCTTTCTCGTAATTCTCCCCATTCAGTTTTGACTGTGCTTACTCGCATTGATAAAAGGTCAGCAGAACGGAGGCATGTATCAATTCCAAAATTCAAGATAGTCAAATCTCTTGGACGGTCACTCAAAACTTTTCTCAAACTCTCTACCATTTTTTTAGTAAAAGGTTTCTTTCTCATTTGTCTTTATCTCTTATTGTTTTTTTACTTATTATGTTCGAGTATCAAATTCTCTTCATTTTCATCAACAATTTCTTTTTTAGAAACTTCTTTCATACAATCAAAATTATATTCTACCAGAAAATCTTGATTGTCAGTTTCATCAAACATTAGTCGTGCTTTATTTGCCAGTTGCAAAGTTTCATCATTATCATCAACCCGAAATGTTTTACCAATAAAAGATTTATAAAAATCATCTTTATTCAATTCTGTTGCAATAATCACTTTCGAAGATGATGCATTTAGCATTTCAAAATCAACACGAAAGTAATTCAGTTTCTTTTCAGACATATTTACCGCCTTATGTATAAAGTGTTTGGTTTGGATTTTTTACATAGAGAAATCCAATCAACTCTCTATCATTTTTTTAGTAAAAGGTTTCTTTCTCATTTGTCTTTACCTCTTATCTCAAATTTCCATCATCATCATAATAATCGTGAATAAACTTTCTGAGAGGAAGTTCATTGACTAAAGAGAGTTCAAAATCACCAAACATCTCATCTTCATCCAAATAAGACATAAACTTCAACTTCATCTCTGGTGATAACGATGCCATAAAAATGTCTACACCTTGCATCAGACAATTAGTGAGGTTACTTTCCAATCCAACTTCTATTAATTCTTCGCCTTTTTTTCTTGCCTCTTCCCCTTCTAACTTTAAAACCTCTTTCGCGTTCTTTTCTCCATCTTCAAGAGTTTCAAGGGTATTGTCTAATGTAGATGCAAAAATCTCCATCATCTTACTTGCTATAAATTTCTGTGCTCTATTTTCATTTGCCATTATTTCTCCTTTTTATCATCTGATTGATTATGAGAGTGTCCTATTCGTGCTCGTCTCTCAATAATTTTTAGCAAATCTGCAAGTTCATCCAATTCAGTATTTTTCTTTTCATCATCCACAATAAGTTCCTCAAAACTTCTATAAATCTTCGTGCAAATCTTGTGAGTGTCGGCATTGATTGTATCTGCCATTTGGAAATCAATTTTGCGTATTTGGATTTCTTCTGTTACTTCGTTAAAATCTTTATAACCTTCTTGCAATTCTGCTAGGGTTTCCAAAATAGATTTTGCAATAGTCATTTTCCCTCCATTATTTCTAATAAAGATTTCACAATATTATACTGGAAAAACAGAAAAAAAACCAGTAAATTTATGTCTCTTTTTGTAGAATACGAAAAAAAACGGACATAAGAGAATAATATTATTGGTTCTCTATGTCTTATGTGTTGGTATTACTGGAATGGTAGAATAAACAGGAATGAAACGAGCGTCCGTAAATGTTAGAAACGGACATTCAGATAAAAAAACTTTCTAAAGATGCTCCACTGATTTTATGATTTGCATTCTCAAATGAAAATACAGGTCTTTCAATCAAGGTTTTATTTTTATTATCTGTTTCATCTCTCCATACTAAATCTTTATCTTTTGGATAATTGGTTTTATTCCAAATAAGATTGGAACTCAATTTCATCAATCTCTTCGCTTTCTTGTTTAATGGATAAATGTAGCGAAACATATTTCCACCAATCTTACGAATGCCATTCTCTTCCATAAACTCATAAGATAAACGAAACCTTTTTACAAATTCTCCAAATCGTTTGTCTTTATTATCCTGAATTTCATTTTTCTCAATCAGTTTTCGTGCTTCTTTTGATTGAGGATGGATTTTTATACCATTAGACAACTGATAAACTTGTGTTGAGTAATTACCTCCATAATAAAAATTTGATGCTTGATAAACATACCCACACTTTCCCATCATTCCATCAGCTAGTGTGTAGAGGAACAAACAATTTGTGTTTCGTTTCATCCATCGGATTGTTGCAGAAAGCATCTGACTTCCAGCATCAGTTTTATTGAGTTCGGGAGACAAACACATTTTCCCAATCTCATAATAATGATTTGTTTTCAATCCAGAGAACATTTTGTTTATCGTTCCTTCTGGTTGTGTTCCCCATCCAAGAGTGAGAACCCCTTTCAACTTACCATCGAGGAAATAACCAAGAGGATGGATGTTGTGTCTTGGCATCATTGGAGAGTAATGATACTTCTGTATAAAACACACAGCAGTTTCCTTGTGTATTTTGTTTATTTCATAGTCAAACTTCATAATGTAGATTTGAGTTAGTGTTATTCCGATGTAACGCTTTTATTTAGTAGCCCAGAAATAAGATGTATTATGACTTCGATGGCGTTGGAGTGTTGCGGATCGGCGCGTAACTTG
>Ga0187833_10006653_pt1 | contig 10632 bp, 10 predicted proteins | sample ETNtaG_37_FD_167968 | JGI IMG/M metagenome (GOLD analysis project Ga0187833, IMG submission 167968) | Marine microbial and viral communities from oxygen minimum zone, Eastern Pacific Ocean - ETNP2014_SV_400_PacBio MetaG (Illumina Assembly) | ecosystem: Environmental > Aquatic > Marine > Hypoxic... | reverse complement strand
GGAACCCCAATACAATTTCCATAATCAGCTATTCCTTTAACAACATTTTTGAATAACCATCTTGAGTTTGAACTAGTTTTTATATCTCCAAAATGAAGTGAATCAAGAAGAGCTATTGGTCTTGTACCAAGTGATAGAATATCTCTAACAACACCTCCAATACCTGTGGCAGATCCGCCATATGGATCAATAGCAGAAGGATGATTATGACTTTCTATGTGGAATGTAACTATATATCCATCTCCAACATCAACTACACCTGCATCATAACCTGGACCAAGTAGAACATGTTTAGCTTTAGTAGGAAGCTGACTCAAAACAGGTTTTGATGATTTATAACTACAATGTTCAGACCATTGAGCATCGACCATGGCCCATTCTAATGCATTAGGTTCTCTATCTAGTCTCTTACGGAGTGTTGTTTTCTCCTTTTTTGTTAATCCAAGTTGTTGGTCTGGATTTGTTATCATAAATATCTAAGCCTTTTTCAGGTAGTTTAACATTGATTTGAAAATAAGTAATCCATCTGCACTTCGAAGTGGGCTTAAGGCTGGTTCGGAGGCTCTTTCTGGATGAGGCATTAAACCCATCACATTACCCTCCTCATTACTTATACCTGCGATGTTCATTATAGAACCATTTGGATTTATATCATTTGATGTTTCTCCTTTATTGTTAACATATGTTAATACTATTTGATTATGGTCAATAAGATGTTTTAGATTTTCATTTTTAATAAAAAATCTTCCTTGTTGATGTGCAACAGGCATATTTAATATAGAATTCTTCATACAAATATTTGTAAAAGCTGTTCTATTATTTTCAACTCTAAGTTTAGTCCACTTACAAATAAATTTTAATGAAATATTACTCATTAGAGCACCTGGAAGGAGGCCAGCTTCAACTAAAGTTTGGAAACCATTACATATTCCTAAAACTGGTTTACCTTTTTCAGCCATTTTTTTTACTTGTTTCATTATAGGGCTAAATGCAGCAATAACTCCTCCTCTAAGATAGTCTCCATAAGTGAAGCCTCCAGGTAAAATGACTGCATCATAATTATCTAGATTAGATTCTTTATGCCATATTAGATCCGTATCTATTCTTAAATTGTGTTTTAATATATTAAAAGTATCTCTTTCGCAGTTACTTCCAGGAAATACAGCGACTGCTATTTTCAATTAACTATCACTTGAAACTGTTATTTTACATATACTAACTACAGGATTAAATATTCTAAGGTCATTACACATATTCTCCATAATTTTTTTTGCATTTTCTTTGTCTTTTGCATTAACTTCAAGTTTAAGTAATTTACCTGTTTTTACTTTTGTAACTTCTGTTATTCCATTTTTTATAATAAGATCACGTAGAATTGTTTCTCCTTCAGGGTCACGTATCAAAGGTTTATTTTCAATTATTATATTTACAGTATAGCGATTGAGATCTGTCAATAATTTTTTCCCAACCTAATTACCTGTCAAATTAGGTTATACTTAAGCATAATATTATATGTTCTAAATTTATAATGTTTCTTCTGTGTATGTAAGATTTAATTTATAGTCTCATCATTATATCTGCTTGAGCATATTGCCAAAGGAAGAAAAATTTGATCATCACACTTTCATTTCTCCTTTTACTTGGAGATATGGAAGTAAAGAGATGCGTAAAGTCTTCTCAGAAATAAATACAAGGACATATTGGCGTAAGATTTGGTCATCACTAGCAGAAGCTCAATCTAGTTATGGATTAGTATCTAAAGAAGAAGTTAGAGATCTAAAGTCTAAAATGACTGAGGATCATATAGATTTAAAGAGATCTCATGAGATAGAAGGAAAGATTAGACATGATCTTATGTCTGAAATAAAAACCTATGCGGAACAAGCACCAATTGGTGGTGGAAAGATACACCTTGGAGCCACATCTGCAGATATTGAGGATAATGTTGATATTATAAAACTTCTTCAAGCTTTAGATATAATATTAACGCGTCTGGTAAATTCACTCAATTCTTTATCAAATAATATAATAAAATATTCAGATCTACCATGTATTGCTTGGACACATTTGCAACCTGCAGAACCTACAACATTAGGTTATAGATTTGCTAATTATGCTCAGGATATTCTTTTAGATATTTGTAGTATAGAGAATTTAAAGCAAGATTTTCTGAAAAGTAAAGGTTTGAAGGGTGCTGTAGGAACTTCGGGTAGTTATAAGCAACTGCTTAAGGAAAAAGCCACTCCAATGAAACTTGAAGAGGAAGTTATGCAGCAACTTGGTTTGGATGTCTTCCCGGTAACTACTCAGACTTATCCAAGAAAAGTGGATCATTTAATTTTATCTGTATTATCTAGTATATCCCAGAGTACACATAAGTTCGGATTAGATATTAGAATACTTCAATCTCCAGTCTTTGGAGAATTATCTGAACCTTTAGGAAAATCTCAGGTTGGTTCATCTACTATGGCATTTAAACGAAATCCAATAACTTCGGAGAGAATGTGTTCTTTAGCAAGATATGTATCTACGTTACCTAATATTACTTATATGAATTCTTCATTCAATATACTTGAGAGAACACTAGATGATTCAGCAAATAGAAGAATTCTAATTCCTGAAGGTTTTCTTGCTATTGATGAATGTCTAACACTTTATAATAAAATTATAAGTAATATAACAGTAAATAAATTTAGAATAAAGAAAAATCTAGAAACATTTGGAGTTTTTTCAGGGACTGAAGCAATTCTTATGGAAATGGTGAAAAGAGGAGAAGATAGACAAAATATTCATGAAAAAATAAGAGTTCTATCATTTCAAGCATGGAATGATATATCAAATGGAAAAAATAATCCTCTTAAAGATTTAATTATCAATGATCCTCAGATTAAAGAGAAGATACCACTAGCTACGCTTAAGGGTCTACTTGATCCATCTATGTATGTTGGAGATGTGATAGGTCGTACAGAATTATTTGTTAGTAAATCGATTAAACCTGTACTAACAAACTATAATGAACGAATTGGAAAAAATAGTAAAACATGTTATTAATGATTTAAAGAAGTTATGCTAAAGCTTCCTCTAAGACGTTAGTAACATGTTTGGGTATACTAGATGGGATTTCAGGTATTTTCTTTTTTAGTTTAGTCTCAGCTTGAATTGATGCTTCAGCAATTATCTTCTCTGCGTCTTCATTTGCTATTTTAAAGTCAAGAGTTGCTTGTCCACTTTGTCCAGCATCTACTAGTATATCACTTAACATTCCAGATATTTCTGTGAATTTATCTTGTGCTGTTGGTACTACTCCAATTACTCCTTTCTGTACACTTTTTACAGCAGATACAGCAGGTGCTAATGTTGATACTATATCTCCAAGTTCAGTTACCGTTTCAATTCTCATTGTTATTGCTTCAAGAGCACATTTTGCTTGAGTGACAACTTTCATCGTTTTTCTTATTTCAACAAGTTCATTTGCAAAAATTATTGCATGTTTATCATCATGTTTCTGAATTCTTACTATTATACGATTAACCAATTTTTTATCTTTTTCACTTAATTTATTAAGTAATATGTCTAATTTAAAAAGTTGATTCTTTATAGATTTTACAGCTTTTTCCATAGTAGGTTTAAGTTGAGTTTTTGGATTAACTGTACGTCTTAATCTTTTACTAAAACCTGATTTATTTGATTGTTTTTTTCCACTCCAATTATTAGAGAATCTGGACATTATGTTTTTATTAGTATTAATATGGATAAAATATTTAGGTTTATATGCTTCGACAAGTTAGTAAAATATTATTATGTCATTTATTATAAGTTAGACTTTTAAATTATAATATTATTTTATTTTACATCCTCTAAGTATTGAGTTAACACTAATTGTTCTCCTTTTGTAGGAAATAATGATTTTAATTCTTCTGAAATTAATTTTAATCTACTATATAAATAACTATCTACATCATATTCTTCTGAAAGTTTAAGAGCTACTTTCAAATATTTTTCTACAGAACCACGAGTTACTGTGGCTTGTAGTTTTCCTCCACATTTTGTACAAGTAGCTTTTAATGGAAATCTACGATGTGATTTTCCACATTTTTTACATCTAAAGCTTTGAGAAGTATATGCTTTCATGTTTCCTATTAGATCTGGTAATAAATGTGTATTTAGAACTGAAGATACAACTTCGTTAGGGTTTACAGCACTTATTTTTTTTGCTATTTCTATTTGCATATCCAATTTTTCATTTAGTGTTTTAAGTGTAGAATATTGGCTTCTTTCTTTATCTATCGATAGTATGCTGGTGTTATGTGTGAAATATAAATTATAAAATTGATTTTCCTTGTCTAATCGATTGCGTACTATTTTCATAACATTTAAAATTTCTTTTGGAAATTTTTCTTTTAATGTTGATTTATAAAAATCTAATGGATATTTATTCATAATATCTATGTTATGAGCTTGTCTTTGTACTTCTTTTGGAATAATTATTGGCTGAATAAGCAGAGGCGCATCCATAAGTCCTCCTATTTGTATAGGAAGATATTCTTTAGAAAAGTTAAGAAATACATCTAACAAGAGAATTATAGCATCTTCATCTCCATCACAGTCTCTTCTTTTAGCTGAATGCCAAAATGGATGAGCATAACAAACATGAGAATTAGTAAATCCTATGATTCTTCCAATAATTCCAACACTTGTATGAGGTGCAAGACCAACAATGAGATGGCTTAATAGATCTTCTTTTTTATTTAAATTGTAATATGATTTAATATTATAAAATTTTATTAGTAATTCATCTAAGAAATTAGATGTATTTAGTAAATGTTCTATTGCTGATTCCGGAATGATGATATCTTGAACAAATAACTCTAAGATTTGATTATCTTTTTTTAGTGGTTTACCATATATATCAAATTTATATCCTAATTTTATTAAATTCATAATTGATGTATTAATTTGATTAGGTCTGAAATGTGTTAAAGGAGCATTAGTAGCATCAAATCTTATTGTTCCATCTCGATAAATAGATAAATTATGCTTATTTCTTAAAATTCCTTTCTCTAATGGTTCAGCAATTCGAGTACTATTCATAAGTACTTTTACTCCCTTCAATGGAGGTTTTGGGATATATCCTATCTTTTTAATTGCAAAACTTAATGATGACTGTAATGGAAATTGTTTATACAAATATGGAAGCCCGCTTATTTTACATGATCGACAAGTTTTTTCCTCTATTTGTCGTTTACATCTTGGACAAGATTTTAAAACAATTGTTCTTTCTCCACATTTATTACATATTTTTCCTAAGGAGTTAGATTTACATTTTGGACATATAATATTAATTATCTCTATTTTTAAAGAGTAATCTTTACTAGCCTTAATAATATCACGTCTCATTCCACCACTATTTGAGATTGGAAATAAAACATGTACAGGTGGCCTCATCTTTCTTATATTAGCTTTTTCTGGTCTACCCATACGAATTCCAACAAAATTTGATCTTTTACTTTTAATGGTTAACCCTGATAATGATGATAATAATTCTTCTATATTCTTCCATTTTAAATTAGTGTTTATTTTAGATTTTAAACCAAGTGTAATAAAAATAGTATAAGCATCTTCCCCTTCAATTAAATAGAAGCCATTGTTTATTCTATGAGGAATACCTATATCTTCTAGTATGTTCTTTATTTTATTATTGGTACTTAATGTTAATGAGTAAGTTTCTTTATCTATTAATTTAGTAATAATACTTTTACGTAATAGTAGTATCTCTGAAATAGTTACATTATTCCAATGATATAGGTAACGAGGATGAAGAGGAATATTTAATTTAATACTTATCCTTATTGAATCTTGAATTGAAGGAAAATAACTAAGAGGATTTTCTATTAATTGCTTTAATTTGTGAGAATCTATATTTATATTGTCTGAACAATATATTATGTTATCATATTTTTCTTTTATGGCTAAAGAAAGATCTTGTGACCACCATTCTTCAACATAACCTGATTTTGGTAATTTAGCATTATTCTCTAAAAAGTCTCCGTAACTAATTAATACATCACCTAGATGTAATATTTTATCTATTCTTTTCCTAATATCAAATGCAATATTAGATGAAGTAACTTTCATGACAGATCCATCTTTCAATAAGACAATGGGTGGTTCAATTGTATCAACGAATGATATTATACCTGCTTTTCCTGGTAAGTTTAATTTTGCTTGTGTTCCTGTTACAATTGCATGATCTAAGATAATTGATATTACTGGATGTATTCCTATTGCAGAAAGGCCAGTATTATATGATCTTCCATAACGAAGCCTAAAGCCTCCTTTTCTATCAGGCATAGAAAATACTGGTCTACCTGATATTATATCTTGAAAATGAGTAGTTTTTGCTTTTGATTCTTCAGTGTCTTGTTGTAATCCACCCTCTAAATCATTAAGCCAATCCCAGCCAGGTATAGAAAGATCTTTTACAAGGCTAAAGAGTTTTCTTGACCTACCAATTAAACCATCATTAATTACTCTTAATGCACCACCTCTAACTCTATCAGTTTTTATTCTACGAAGCCCACGATGTACAATAATTTCTACTTGATCAGTTTCTTCTCCATCTACTTCTATAGGTATATGTGTTAACATATATCTAATATCATTATCAGATACTCTGAACTGAAAATTACTTACTTCTCTCTCATAAATACGAAGTTCTTCTATGAATCGACCTACTTCATCTTCATCATATTCATTTATTTTATAATGTTCTAAGCCAAGGACTTTACGAATATGATCAGCAATAACTAATGTAAATGCAGTTTCAGTTCCTCCAGCTGATCTGATGGGTCCTGCAAAACTTACTGAAATATAGTCACTTCCATCATCATTTTTTCTTACTTCTACTGAAGAAATACCCTGAAGTGGTGCTACTGTTATACCGTCAGTTACAACAGCAAGACCTACTCTTACACCTGCATCCAAATTTTCGTTTCTATCTCTATATCCAAATTTACCTAATGAAACTTCTTCAGCTAATTGTAATGCAGCATATTCTTTTCTTTCATCCTTTTTTAATAATTCTCTTAATCTTTCTGCTAAAGGAATATCAAACATCCTATTTACTCTATCAGCTAAATCAAAAGCAATCTCTGTCTCTACTACTGGTGATGGATCAAGACCTTTTTCTCTAGATTTAGTAGCTACTTGGTATGTAGAATATAAATAATCTATTATCTCTTTATTATATGATTGATAATGACTTGGAAATAAAGTAATATTGTTTATTCGATTAATAATTTTATTATTATTATATATCACAGTGATATCACATTACAAAAAATATTTAGTAATTTATTCGTTTTTTTATATTACTTTTATTATTTCTTTAAGATTATGTTCAAAATACTTTTCTTCTAAAAGTGTTCCAATAACAATAATATCTGCTCCAGCAGAAGCTATTTCTTTAGCAATTTTAGGAGATTTTATTCCTCCACCAACAATTAGTATTCCATTAAATAATTTTCTTACTTTCTTTACTAATACTGATGGAACAGATTTATTAACACCAGAACCAGCTTCAAGGTAAATAACTCTCATTCCCATATATTGAGCTGCTAATGCATACATTGCGGCAATATTTCCTTTTTCTAAAGGAATACCTCTTGCATTTCCAATATAACCTACTGTACCTGCATCTCCAATAGCAATATAACCCATTGGTATTGCTTCAAGATTATATTTCTTTATTATAGGTGCTGATAACATTTGTGCTTGAATAATAAAGTAGGGATTATTGGAATTTAATAAAGAACTAAAGAATATTGCATCTGCGTTATGTGATATTCCTGTGATGTTACCAGGAAACAGAATTAGTGGGAGTGTTGTTATTTTTTTTATTGTTTTTGTGATTAAATTTAGTTCCTTTTGATCTGTTGCTGTTGAACCACCAATAAGTATTCCATGTATACCTGCTTTTTCTGCTTTTTTTATAGTATCAGTTGTTTGCTTCGTTGAGACGCCTTCTGAATCTATTAGAGCAAAACAAATTGTTCCATTTTTTTTAATTAAATTAGATAATTGTTTTTCTACTGTACCAATCAATGATTATTTAACCTCGATCTGAAACAAAATCATCAATAAATGTATTATAGACATCGATAGCTTCTGTTCTCTTTGTTGCATTTTCTTTCTTCCATGTTAACTTACAGCTTCCACAAACTATTTTGGATTCTACTTCTGGATCTATTAATACTCTGATTGAAAACATTCCACATTGAGGACAACTAAATACTTTTGGAAGTGATTTCTTTATAATCCTAATATTTTGCTTTCTTCTTCTCCCCATTTAATTCACTATCATTAGTGTTATATTAAGTAGTATAATAAAACAATGATTTATCTATATTTATTAAAATTTAAAATATTTTAAATTATTATTTTCATATATTTAAATATTATTCAATTAAATTTATTATATTTTAATTATATAGATGTCCATTAATGTTATACAAAAGTGTATTATAATTTATTTTATGTTAGATAAAACAATAGTTAATGATAAAATTGGTGAATTCTTAGTTAAAAGAGTTAATTTAACAAAGCCACAATTAGATACTTTACTAATATCTTTATTTAATAATGATAAATTAAGTAATATGGTTACATATAGAGACAAAGGTAGTGTTAGTAAGGGATCCTTTATTAGAACATTGAAACAAGCAAGAAAGAATGTTGAAAGTTCTTTATTTACTCTAATTATTCTAGAATATTTTTCTATTATTGAAGAAAGTCATATTATTAATCTTATTAAAATTGGTAATTCGTTAAAGAAAATTTCTATAAATATTTCAGTTGATGATGATATTGATACTCTACTACAACAATTAACATATGCTATATCAGATGTTTGTTCAATAAAAAAGTAATTTTTATTCCTAAATTTTTGATTAAGAAACATTGAAATAACATTGAATGATATCACTATGATATCTTATGATAATAATGAATATATATTTTCAATTGTTTTCTGCTATTATATTTATTCTAATGTTATTAGTTTTAATTTATTACTTATTTCTAATAAGTAAAGTAAATACAGAAATAGAAAATTCTAAAAATATTATAGAAAAGATATTAAATGAATTGAGACATAGGTTATATAGTCAAGATCAAAAAATTTTAGATTTAGATGTTAAATTGAATATTGCTGAACTTAGATTAAGCAAGTACACAAATCAATTAAGTGTTAATAATATAAGTAAGTTAGATAAAATGTTTATTAAAGAACCAACAAAGGAAGTGATATCACGTAAAGAGAACATATCACATACAAATATGTTACTCACAGAAACAGAAGAAAAAATTCTTAATATTTTATCATATAAAGAATATACAACTAATGAATTACAATTGTCTATAAATAAAACAAGAGAACATACTTCACGTTTATTAAATAAATTATTTCAAAATGGTTATATTACTAGGAATGAAAATAAAAAACCTTATGTTTATAAATTATCTATAGATAATAATATTATTTCTGGATAGGTATTGATCGGGCTCTTTTATATAGCCATCCTGAAGTTGTCCATTCTCTGATTAACAACTTTTTTTGTTCTAATCTAGATAAATATGTAGATATTGTACTTAATCTAATTGACATATTGAGTTCATCTTCGTATGTCTCTAAGATATCAGTTGATGTAAAAGATCCTATAGGGAACTTTTTTTCAATTAAATTATATAATTTACCAAAAGATGTTTCACTTGAAATAATATTTACTTTTTCTCTGTTTTCATTTCCATCAATAAGTTCAACCATATCCAAAATCTTCAAAACTTTGTTGCGTGATAAAGATCCATCTAAGGACAATGAATAATTTGCTCCTTCTCCATCACTAAATTCTATCTTTATTTTTCGCTTAGTCATTCTTTTAGACTTACTTAACTTATTTTTTAATGTATATAGAATAATTATAGTGAACTTGTGAACAAATTTGTTAACTATTAATGACAAGTTATGAGACAGGTGTCATTTAGTAGAATGTTCACAATTTATTTACTTTGCAATGGAAATATTTCACAATAAATTGCCTATAAAAATCTCCAGTGGAAAAGAAGGGGTTTAAAATTAAATGGTTCACAAAAAAATATCGTATATTAAGTTCCAATGGAAATAAAGGGGTCATATATTGAAGATAATTGATTATGTATACAACTCGTTTACAAGTAAATTACTTACTAATATCTATGTTTCCTTCTGAAAGAGGTTTCCATATTTTTCTAACAAAAAAATAGACAAATATAGTTCCAAATATTGTAGATACACCCAAAGATACTATTATTAAAATCCAGTCTCCTTCAACAAGTGGTAAAAATGGTATACCATAAATTGTTGCTAATGTATTTGGAAGAAGTATTGCTGTTCCTACAATAGTTAGCCATAGTAGAACTGTTGTCATTCTATTTGATACTGTTTGTAGATTGGCTTGAAACATTGTTTGCAAAACAGACATGCCACCTGCTAAAACTTCTAAGACGTGTTCGGCCATAGATAATTGTCTGTCTAAATCAGCAAGAATTATATCAAATTTTACTAAAACATCAGGATTATCAGAAACCATATCCGAA
>Ga0187833_10006652_pt1 | contig 10632 bp, 8 predicted proteins | sample ETNtaG_37_FD_167968 | JGI IMG/M metagenome (GOLD analysis project Ga0187833, IMG submission 167968) | Marine microbial and viral communities from oxygen minimum zone, Eastern Pacific Ocean - ETNP2014_SV_400_PacBio MetaG (Illumina Assembly) | ecosystem: Environmental > Aquatic > Marine > Hypoxic... | reverse complement strand
CATGGAATTGCCATTACTATAATGAATATTTTAATTCTAAATTTATTTTTATAGTTAGAGATCCCAGAGCAACCATTGGTGGGAGTTTACGAATGTTTAGAAGAACAAAAAATATTCCAATTAATTTTCAAATTGATATGGTTTTATCTTATATGATTTCTGCACATAAATTTTTTACAAATATGAATAGAAAAAAAATCTTAATATTAAAAAATGAAGATATGCATAAAAATTTAAAGCTAGAAATGAAAAAACTTTCTAAGTGGCTTAACATTAAATTTAATAAATCTTTGTTAAACTCAACTTTCTTGGGGAAAAGATGGATAGGTGAATCGGGATATATAAGTAAATTAGATCTTAAAAATGAATATCCGAAAAATTATTATAAACCTATCAATGTCGAAACACGATGGAGAAGTATTTTGGATAAAAAAGCTATTCTTATGATAGAAACGGTTTTAGAAGAAATTATGATACAAAATAAATATAAATTTGATAATAAGCTAAATTTTGTATCAAGATTTTTTGGTTATTTAATTTTTTTATTTAAGTTTCATGATTTTAATAATTTTTCATACTTATTAAAGTTGCGTTTTATTAAAAATATTATCAGAAGAATTTTTGTAGTTTTTTTCTCGGCGCAATCAAGAAAAATTTTTGATATTATGTAAATCAAAAAATATTTTCTTCTTAAAGTTGTATTGAAATGCTGAAAGAATCTAGTTTAAAGAAGAAAGGTCCAGGGCACCGGGTAACAGAACCTTATTTAAATCTTTCTTATGAAGAATAAAAAAATTATCTTAATAAGTATCATCGGTCTCCTTATCATTGGTTTTTTTAGTCTTTATAATTCTTTAAATATTACAGATTATAGAGGAGATAAAGACAATTTTTTCAATCAAAAATTAAAGAGAATAGTTCCACAAAACATAAAAGACTTCATGAAAGAAACAATATTTGTATTTAAAAAAGTATCTGTATTAGAACAAAAACTAGCAGATAAAAATAAACAACTAACAGATAAAAATAATGAAATATCGAATTTCTTAAACGATTTACAATTCTTTGGATTTAAAAAAAATGAAATAAAAAATAAAAAACTGCATAATATAAACTTATTATTAAAAACATTTACTTTACCCATTTTAAAATCCACAGGACCACGATCTTATCTAAGTTATTATAATCAGAATTTATTCCTGATCACGGGAACGGGATTATTATTGTATGCTTCATTAGATAATCTCAAAGATGAAAAATTTGTTTTTAAAAGAATTGATACTAATTTAGAAGATATAGTCAGTGCAGGTTATATCAAAAACATACAAGATATGGTAAAAAATTTATTAATCAAGAACAATAAAATCTATGTATCATATGAAAAAAAAGTAAAAGAAAAATGTTTTAAAAATGCAATTTTAGTATCAAATCTCAGTTTTGACAAAATGATATTTAATGAGTTTTTTAGTATTAACGAATGTCAACCTTTTTATAGTTTCAGTGCAGGTGGTAATTTATCTGACTTTAAAGATAATAAGATTTTGATGACAATTGGAGATTTTAAATCTTATGAACGCCAAGACCAAAGAAATAATAACCCTCAAAATATAAATAGTCTTATTGGGAAAATAATATCAATAGATGAAACAACTAAAGAATATAAAATATTATCTATGGGTCACCGTAATCCCCAAGGGTTATATTATGACAAAGAAAATAATATCATTTACTCAACTGAACATGGTCCGCAAGGAGGGGATGAGATTAATGTAAATACTTCACCCGATGGAGAAATCAAAAATTATGGATGGGGAATTTCATCATATGGTGAACATTATGGATTTCCGAATAGTGACAATTCTGAAAAGTATAAAATAGCACCTTTACATAAATCACATGCAAAATATGGTTTTATAGAACCTCTTAAATATTTTACTCCTTCTATTGCTCCAACACAAATTATCAAAACAGAAAAATTTATTAAAATACCAAATAAAAATATAATTTATATTGGTGCTTTAGGTTATAGTAACCAAATCGAAGAAGGAGATATGTCAATTCACCAATTTATACTAGATGCTGATTTAAAAATTGAACAACATAATATTATGCCAGTTGGTGAAAGAGTCAGAGATATGATTTATATTGAAGAATTAAACAAAATATTATTGTTTCTGGAATCTTCAGGATCTATTGGGATGTTAGAAGTTGATAATTAATTTAATGGGAGGACTTGCTCCAGGTAATGAGAAAAAAATTATGAATAAGAAAAGTTTATACAATATTAAGATGGGAACAAAAATAAAATTAGATCAGATCAAATAAAAAATGTGTGGTATTTTCGGTTTGCATTCTTTAAAAAAAATCTCAGACGAAGATAAAAAAAATTGCAAAAGATCTCTTAAATTTTTAAAAGACAGAGGCCCAGATGAACAAAATATTAAAACATTCAATAATGTAATTCTTTGCCATTCAAGACTATCAATTATTGATCTGAATAATGGAGCCCAACCTATGGAGGATTTTGAGTCAAGATACACAATTATTTTTAATGGTGAAATAACAAATTTTAAGTTTTTAAAATTAAAACTTATTAAAGAATATGGTGTAAAATTTATTACTGATTCTGATACTGAAGTACTCCTTTACATGTATAAAGTTTATAAAGAAAAATGCCTTGGTTATCTTGAAGGTATGTTTGCTTTTGCTGTATATGACAAATTCAAGAATGAAATCTTTTTAGCCAGAGATCCGCTTGGTATCAAACCTTTATATTATTTTAAAAACAAAGAAAAAAAATTTTTTTTTTCCTCTGAACTTAGAACATTCTACAAAATAGGAATTAAAAAGTTCTTTTTAAACGAAAAAAAAATTGATGAATTTATTATTCATGGAAATATTGTTGGCAAGGAAACATTGCATAAAGATATTTTTCAATTAGAAGCCGGTTGTTTTGCTAAAATAAGTAAAAAAAGTTTTTTAGTTAAAAAATACTGGTATCCATCTCAAAATCTCCCTTACGAAAGTAAATTTACAATAGCAAAGAATAAATTAGAAAAAATATTAATAAATATTTTTAAAGAGTGGAGTATTGCAGATGTTCAAGTTGGATGTTTGACAAGTGGAGGTTTAGATAGCGGTTTATTATCAAAATTTTTGAAAAAATTTGTTGGGAAAGTTAAATTTTTTACTAGTTATTCAAATGAAAAAGGTCAAGACGAAAGGAAAATTTCTCTTAAGATTACCAGATCAAGAAAAAATCACAAATTTATAAAAATATCGGATAAAAATATGGCTATTAATTTTAAAAAAATTATAAGTTACACATGTGAACCTATACATAATCTAAATAGTATAACATTTTATTTTTTGTGTAAATTTATAAAAGAAAAATTCAAAATTAAAGTTTTACTTACTGGGGAAGGCAGTGATGAGTGTTTTGCCGGATATAAAAGACATTATGATCTTGCAAAAAAAATAAAATTAAACCTTATCACAAGAAAAGATTTACTAATGTCTCTTAACTACCTGACAGTGAATAGATTTAAAAAATTTAATATTAAAAATAAATTTTCTTATAAATTATCTAATGAAAGACTTAAAGAAGGAAAAGAGATTAAATCTTCAGATTTTTTAAATAAAGTATTAGAAATTGATCAGAAAACTTTTTTACCTCCATATTTAAATAGAATGGATATGATTGGAGGAATGTTTGGAATGGAAATTAGACCGCCTTATCTTGATAAAAGGGTAGTGGAATATTCTCATAAAATTCCAGGAAAATTTAAATGTACTATGATAAAAAATTTTTTGTGGAGAAAATATATAATGAGAAAAATTGCAGAAAAATTTCTTCCAAAAAATTTAGTTTGGAACAAAAAAAGTTATCAATTTTCTGCACCTGCAGCAGTATCTTTAAAAAAAGATTCTTTTAGAAAGTTATTCAGATCTACAATAAATAAGAATTGTTATTTGGGTAAATACTATAATATTGCTGGAATATTGAAGATGTTTGGCGAACATGGAGAAATTAGAGAAAGTAAAAATGATCATTCAAATACTTTAATTAGAATTCTTTCATTAGAACTTATGATAAAAAATTTAAAAAATGTCTAATTTTTTTTTTATTAAATTCAAAAACAAATGTTTAGAAAAAAATATTATCAATCATGAATTGAATATTTTCAAATCTATCTATAAACCGTTTAATAAAAATTCAATTGGAATTTCTTTTTCAAAAAAGCATGCTTATTGTTTATTTTATTCATGTAATAAAAAAGAAATCTTTGAAGACGATAAAAATTTATTTCTCTTAAATGGCCAACCAATATTTAATTCAGAAATTGTAAATGTTAATTTTTTTAAGAATAAAACAGATGAATTATTTGATGGAAATATGAATTGCCCATGGACTTTATTAAACATTGACAAAAAAACAAATAATATTTTTCTTCTCCAAAATATTCTTTCACATAAAACATCTTATTATTCAGAAACAAAAGATTTTTTTTTGTTATCATCAGATTTAAGATCTATATTGAAAACTAATTTTATTAAAAATGAAATTGACAATTTTTTTAGGAACTTATTTTGTTTTTATAATTACAAATCAGTATATAACAGAGGTTTATCTCCAATAAAAAATGTTTATCAATTAAAATTTAACGAAAAAATATCAATAATTAACAATAAATTGGAGGTCAAGAAGATTAAAAATAAAGACAAAATTTTTACATTAAATAAAAATTTAAAATCTAATATAAATGTTGGTGTTCAAAGGAGCATAGAAAAAATAATTAAAAATATATATTCGCCTTATTCTAATTCAAAAAATTGTATATCATTATCAGGAGGTATAGACTCCGCAGTTCTAGCCTATTCTCTTAATAAGTTTACAAATAGAAAATTGGATAGTGTATCCGTTATATTTGATAAAAAAACCAGATACGATGAGACTGAAAACATAAAGATATTAGAAAAAAAGTACATAAATAAAAATTATAAATTCATTTTTAAGCCAAAAAATATTGAAGATGAAATTTTAAAAATTTATAGGGATTTTGATCATCCTATATCATCAGTTAGTTTCTTTGGGCTTCAAAGCATTTTTAAAATTATAAGTAATTTAGGTTATAAAAATATTTTTTCAGGATACGGTGCTGATCCTGCTAATTGTGGTTACTACGATCATTATTTGTATAATCTTGCGGATTTATTTAAAAAGAAAACAAGTAGATTTAAAAAAGAATTAGAATTTTGGATAAAAAAACATTCAACGAGTGAATTTCCAAAAAATATAAATGTTTTCAAAAATTTTTATAAGGATCTAAATAAAAATTTAACAATTACTAAAACAAAACCATTATCAAACTATTTAACGTATATAAATAAAAATCTTGATAAGAAATTTCCAAATTCAGACTTCTATCAAGAAAACATTTTAAATAATTTTAGTATAAATTGTTTACAGTGTACTTCAATTGGACCTTCGAAAGATACTGATCAAACAATTGATTTAATTAATTCAATAAATACAATTTCTCCATTTTCTAATATTTCTTTTATGAATATTTTTTTAAGTTTAAAAAATGTACAGAAAATTAACAATGCAGAAAATAAATATATTTTAAAAAAGATTTATAAAAATAAAATAAGTAAAAAAATATTTTCATCTCCTAAAATCGGTTTTAATATGCCTCTAAATGAATGGATAAATTTTGAATTAAAAGATCTTTTCATGGACCATTTATTGTCTAAAGATTGCTTAGAAAAAATAGACATAAATAAACGTAAAATGGAACTTTTATTTAAAGAGCACAAATCCTTAAAAGAGAATCATATGATGCTTTTTTGGCAAATTTTAAATTTTTATTTGTGGCAAAAAGAATGGTTAAATAACTATTAATTAAAGTTAGGCAACTTTGTATTATTAAATCCATCTTCTCCGATCTTTGAATTGGTAAAAAGAGAAAGAATAGCGAAATTATTTCAAAATAAAAAAAAGATCATTACAAAAAGCTAATATTTTCAAAACTCATGGAGATAACAGTTTGGTTAAAAAAATAACTGGCATAAAAAAATTTACAGATATTTCAATAGGGTTAAAAAACACTGTGAAATGGTATATAAAAAATGAAAAAGCTAAAAAATTAAAATTCTTTTTTTTAGAGCGTTCAAGCATAAATGAACTAGTCGATATGAAAAAAATTTATTTATTAACGCAAAGAAAAAATTTAACACCGCAAGTAGAAAAATTTTTATTTAATGTTATGAATATAAAGATTTTTTTAGATAAGCATAATTTATGAGAAAAATTAATGAGATTCCCGTGACAGTTCTAGCTAGCTTTGGACATTGTGGTACTGACTGGCTACACAGTTTAATAGATTCACATAAGGAAGTATTAATTGTTCCACCTTTAAGTTTTTTTAGAAAAATTGATATATTAAAAAAAATAAAAAAAATCAACTTGGATTCTTCTTTAAGTGCAAAACAAATCACAAATATTTTTATGAATGAATTTTTTCAAAAATCACCTAATAAAAATAAAAAAAATAATATACTTAATAAAAATCAAAGCAAATCTAAATTTAAAAAATACATAAATGATTTTTTGATTGTAGAAAAAAAAATTGATATTCAAAAAAGACTATTTTTTGCAATTCACCATGCTTTTGCAAAAATTAATAAAATTAATTTAGAAAAAATAAAAACAATAGTTTCCCATGAACATGTTCCATGGAATTGCCACTACTATAATGAATATTTTAATTCTAAATTTGTTTTTATAGTTAGAGATCCCAGAGCAACCATTGGTGGGAGTTTACGAATGTTTAGAAGAACAAAAAATATTCCAATTAATTGGCAAATTGATATGGTTTTATCTTATATGATTTCTGCACATAAATTTTTTACAAATATGACTAGAAAAAAAATCTTAATATTAAGAAATGAAGATATGCATAAAAATTTAAAGCTAGAAATGAAAAAACTTTCTAAGTGGCTTAACATTAAGTTTAATAAATCTTTGTTAAACTCAACTTTCTTGGGAAAAAGATGGATAGGTGAATCTGGATATATAAGTAAATTAGATCTTAAAAATGAATATCCGAAAAATTATTACAAACCTATCAATATCGAAACACGATGGAGAAGTATTTTGGATAAAAAAGCTATTCTTATGATAGAAACGGTTTTAGAAGAAATTATGATACAAAATAAATATAAATTTGATAATAAGCTAAATATTGTATCAAGATTTTTTGGTTATTTAATTTTTTTATTTAAGTTTCATGCTTTTAATAATTTTTCATACTTATTAAAGTTGCGTTTTATTAAAAATATTATCAGAAGAATTTTTGTAGTTTTTTTCTCGGCGCAATCAAGAAAAATTTTTGATATTATGTAAATCAGAGTATTACTTCTAGTTTACTTAAAATTAAAAAACAATGAAAGAATATAAAAAAAGCATAGATGGTGGCCCAGGAGTGGCCACAGAATTACTGAATTTTAATTGTTAATTTAGATTTTGTGATGAAATTAAATTATTGAATTATTTTTTAATTTTAGATCGAAAAAATTTTTATAAAAATCATCATTGTCTAATTTAGAATATTCTGATTTTTCAATAGCCTTAACAGTTTTTAACATTTGTTTCATATTTTTAACTAAAAATATCCTTTTATTTAGAAGTCGAAATACATCTTTTTTAATTACATTTATTTCATCCATAAAAAGTATTATTTCACAATTTGTTTTTATAATTTCATAAATTGGAGTGCTTAAATAATCACATATAATTATCTTGGGTCTAATCGTTTTAATCGCTTGAGTTAAAGGCATTGAATTAATTTTTATATTAGTAAACTGACTAAGCTCATAATAAATTGAATTGTATTGTAGAGAGAAGTAATCATGAATTTTTTTTCCTGAAATTATATTTGGGATAATTTTGATATAACTTTTAAAATTTTTATTTAAATTTAAAAAATTACAAATTTTCATTTGCAAGTTAAAAAAAGATGTAGCAGAAGTTCCTAATCGTGGAATTTCCATTTTCATTCGAGCAGCTGGAATGTACAAAATTTTTGATTGATTAATTTTATTGTCTAATTCAAGGTGTTTTATGTAATTTGATTTAAATGATCCACAATTTACTAGCTTCAAATTTTTATTTTTAATAAATTTTTTTTTGTTAAAATAATTACTTATACCATAAGCTAAATAATAGTTGCAGTAATCAAAATCACTATCTTTGTTAACAATTTCGTGATTCATCAAAAAATATTGGCCGCCATGTTGGACTCCGAATATTTTAATCTTAAGCTTTTTTGATCTTAATATGAATAAAAGTATATTTCTTAAAACTGGAGGCGGTGACAAGGCCCAAAAAATTTTTTTTATTTTTTTTTCTTTTAAAAATTTTGAGAACAAAGAGATTTTTTGCAGATAGTCATTTTTATAAATTGTTACTTCATAATCTAAATATTCCAAAACAATCTTATGATATTTTTTATTTTTAGATATATTAAATTTTTTAAAATCTTTGCTTTGCATATATTCCTTGTTCCATAAGATGTTAAAATTTCTTTGATAAACTGTTTTTTTTTTAAACGAAACATATTTTAAATCATATCTTGGACCGATAATTAAAATCCTATCTTTTTCGATTTTTAAAAATAAGAGTTTGTTACAAAGATTAAATATCGATTTTAAATTAAAAAAATAAAATAATTCTTTGATGTTGCTGTATTTTTTTAAAACTAAACTAAATAAATTAAATTTTTTTTCAAAATTAAATTTTTTTGAAATAAAATTTATGTAGTTATCTCTACAGAATAATTTAAACAATTCAGAATATAAATAATTTTTAAACGCTAATCCATTCAAGTCATTTAAATAAATAAGGTTTTTAGCTTTATATCTTTGCATAATTTTGCCTACTGTATAAATAATTAATTTGAATCCTACATAATCCCTTGGCGCATGCCACCTGAAAGTATTATAAAAAAAATTAGAGTCTTTATTTTTTTTATAGTCTCTGATTTTTTTATCTAAAAAATTATAATTTTTTATGAAAAATTGTTTTCTTTTACTTTCTCTAATTTCATTTTCTAAATTAATTACTTTAACTTTATTTTTTTTAAGTATTAAATAATTAAGGGGAGATGGGGTTAAAAATATTAAGTTAGAACTTTTAATAAATTTTTCATTTTTTTTAATTAAATGAAGTAAAAGTTTGGTATTAAAAATTAAGCAGAATTTCATGTCGTTTTTATAGTTTTATTTTCGATCTCATAAATTTTGTCACAGTACTTTAGGTTCTTTTGTTCAATTTTTTTAAATACTATTTTTTCAAAATTCATTTTATTTATATCGTTTGTTTCCAATTTCTTGAGCTATCAGAGATTCTTGTGGAGGCAATGGTTCAAAACAAAAACAAATCTAAATTATATATATACTAGATTAATTTCCTTTTTCAATATGTGCTGCATAAAAAGGTTTACGATAGTAATATTTACCGTACGTTTTAAAACTGGAACATTATCGTTTTATAACTTAGAAATTGACCTAATATCAAAAAAAAATTACCATGCTTTGATAATTATTAACCACAAAGAATGAAAAAGAAAATATTAATTATGGGTTTGCCTGGAGCAGGAAAAACATACCTTGCTGAAAGATTGGTTCCATATTTAAAAGCCGCTTGGATAAATAACGATAAAGTACGAAAAGAAGCTAACGATTGGGATTTTAGTCCTGAAGGCAGAGAAAGACAGGCTAAAAGAATGAAAGATTTGGCTCAAAAAGCTTTAAATGAAGAAAAGCATGTAGTTGCTGATTTCGTCTGCCCAACACCAAAAACAAGGAAAGATTTTAATGCTGACATTGTAATATGGGTAGATACCATAAAAAAAGGAAGGTTCGAGGATACTAACAAAATGTTTGTTAATCCTAAGAAATTTGATTTTAGAGTAACTGAAAAAAATGCAAAAAAATGGTCCTTATAAATTTTTGAAGATATGAAAAAGCAAGGTTTAATTTAAAAATTATATATATGAGAGTTGTATTTCATTTAGGTTATCCCAGAACTGTATCAAGGTATCTACCGAGTGGCAAGAAAGGACAAAGTTTCTGCGGTAGCACAGGAGTAGCACAGGAGTAGCCCAGGAGATCACTCGAAGGTTAGATTGAAGAATAATAAACTTTTTTATGGGAATATTTGAAAGAGAAGTCCGTTGATCGTAAGGATTTGCAATCCTCTGCGTAACTATTCCGCCACGTGGCCAGTTTAATTATAATAATGAAGATTAATATACCTTTATATACAAAAATAAAGCTAGAAGTCTGTTAATATTTTGTTTTAATTAGATTATTGTTATTTCTAAACGTAAATTTATAAATTATTTCTTAATAAATGAGTCTAGACAAATATAATCATAAAAAAGTTGAAAATAAGATTTATTCATATTGGGAAAAAAATAAATTTTTCAAACCTAAAAAAAATAAGAAAAAATATTTTTCTGTAGTTATACCTCCACCAAATGTAACTGGAGCCTTGCATATGGGTCACGCATTAAATAATTCATTGCAAGATTTATTAATTCGTTACTATCGAATGAATGGTTATGA
>Ga0187833_10006651_pt1 | contig 10632 bp, 9 predicted proteins | sample ETNtaG_37_FD_167968 | JGI IMG/M metagenome (GOLD analysis project Ga0187833, IMG submission 167968) | Marine microbial and viral communities from oxygen minimum zone, Eastern Pacific Ocean - ETNP2014_SV_400_PacBio MetaG (Illumina Assembly) | ecosystem: Environmental > Aquatic > Marine > Hypoxic... | reverse complement strand
AGCTAGTACCCCGGCTTTCGCTGCAGAATATGCAGCACCGTGTTCTGTAGATGTTTCCCAAGCAGCAATAGAGGAAATGTTAATTACGACTCCATAACGTCCCTCAATCATCTTTGGAAGTGCATGCCTCATACAATTGAATGTGCCATTTAGATCAACATTCAGACAGTGTGACCAGGTTTCGGGCGACATATCAGCAATCGGTTCCAACTTATTCCAACCAGCATTGTTTACCAAAATATCAAGTCGTCCGAATTTATTCATCACTTCCTCAACAACAATTCCAACCCCTTCAAAATCGGTCACGTCCAACGGTAAAGATAAGAATTCCCGTCCATATTTTTCTGCAAGTTCTGCAGCCAGTTCGCTACAGCGCCGTTCGTGAGCATCCGTAATTACGACCTCAAATCCGTCTTCTGCCAATTGTCGGACAATTGCTGCACCAATTCCCGCTCCAGCTGCCGCAGTAACCATTGCTATTTTTCGATCTGTCATAAGCCTTTCACTATATTATATAAATGAGTAATTATTGTGGAATAAGTTTATTCTTTCAGTAACGCAGGAATAACTTTTTGACCTAATTCCTCAAGCCTCCGAAAACGCCCCCCTGAAAGCAAGGCAAAACTAATGCGGTCAAAATCCAGTTTGGCAATCTCTTTTAGTCTCGAAATACAATATTCATATTTCCCTGATATCGTTACAGATTGGACAAATTCTTTACTTACAATCTGCTTGTGCTCAGCCCTCAGTGAAAGATGTTCCTCATAATGATAGGCTTGTTCTGCAGTTGTAAATTCTTCCCGAAATCGTTCCCATGCTGGAGGAACTTTTTTCCATACTGCAAATGTGGCCGCCTGGCTTGTAGCCCAAGCACGAACGTCGTTTAGTGCTTTTTCTTCGTCATCGTCAATACTCATTGTGACAATTAAATCTATAAGGATATCACTACGTTTTCGTCCTGATTTTTCAAGACCCTGATAAATATAATCAAGCTGCCAGTTGCAAAAATCTACATCAGCTGCACCCATTACAATTGCGCCGTCACAAATTTCTCCAGAAAGCCGTAACATTCCCGGCTGGGAAACTGCGAGGTAAATTGGAATCTGTCGACGTGCTGTGGCCAACCTTACTTTTGTACCATATAGTTCTACTTCTTCTCCGGAAAAAAGTTGGCGAAATTCATTAATACCCTGACGCACCTCACCAAGTTTGTCCGGCAGTTTACCAATTGAATGAAGTGCTACCCACCCAGCACCAAGCCCTAGCATTGCACGGTCATTGGAAAGGTCATCAAGTGCTGTCGTAGCATTAGCTGTTACTGTTGGATGACGTGTTTGCAAGTTGGTGACAGCTGAACCTATATGGATTTTTTCTGTTGACATAGCTGCAACGGTCATTGCTGTATAAACATCCTTCATTCCCAATTGGTGATCAATGAACCAAAGAGCATCGAACCCATTCGCCTCAACTGCTTTTGCTATTTCTGATACTTGATCAAAGGTTTCTCGCGGACTAACTCCACGAGAAATACCAAATCGGTTAACCATTTTGTCCTCCTATATTTAATGCGTTTTGAATTGTTTTTGCGTAAGTTTCAGGTTGATCAACACCCAGCAGATGACCTGCATCGGCCACTTCCTGAAAAGTGCTGTTTGTTAAATTTGAGATCATGATATCGGCGGCTTTACGGGGACAAAAAATATCTTTTTCTCCGCTTATTATACTGACAGGACACTGAATTTCTTTTAAAATTGGTGTGAGCGGAATTTCACTCAAACTTAGCATTGCACGTGCCGCATTAACATATCCGGTGCCATCGCCAACTGCCTTCATCCGTCGAGCTGTTATGGCCTCCAAAACCTCTTCACCTGATTTCCCCAAGGTGGCTGTAACGATTTGCAATGAAGTGTCTTTCATGAGTACGGAAGCAAAAGTTGAAAAATCCTCTTTAATCATCCGAATCCGCTCCTCGAAAAAATCGACGGCCTGCTTACCCACCACAGTTGAAGTTCCAGCAACAACCGCGGCTGAAACCAATTCCGGATACCTTGCTGCTGCCCAAAGAACAAGCGTTCCTCCCAGTGAGTAACCGACGCACTGTGCGGGACCACTTACTTTATCCAAAAATGCAATCAAATCTCCACCTAACTGTTCAAGTGTTCCGTCCCCTTTGCCGAGAGTACTTTCACCGTGTCCACGCAAATCATAAGAGTAAGTCCGACATTTTCCCAATTTTTCCTGAATTTCACACCAGCTTTCTTTATTCTCAGCAAGGCCATGAATCAAAACAACAGGCTTCCCATTACCCTGAACACTATATGAGACATCAATGTCGCCAAGTTTAATTTTCATACTCAACCCTGTTACATAGCAGTATTATTGATGATTTCCTCTTTCAGTACAGCTTTGCGAATTTTACCTGCCGGAGTTGAAGGAAATTTATCAACAATCCGGAGCAATTCCGGACAATAATATTTTGGAATTCCTTTTTCACGCAAAAAATTGTTCAGACTTTCTAGTGATGGCATTTCTTTTTTTGGGATAACCACCGCACAAAGTAGTTCACCCATCCGTTCATCAGGATAACCGATTACCGCTACTCCTGAAATATCAGGATGACTCGACAGAGCATCCTCAATGGGAACAGGAGAGATATTAACTCCGCCACGAATAATCAAGTCTTTGAGCCGGCCGGTAATCCGAAGGTATCCGCTTTCGTCCAATGTGGCAAGGTCTCCCGTCCGGAAATAACCTTCAGCTGTAATTAAGGATTTGTAGAGATCGCTCTGCCCGTAATATCCTATGAAAACTCCTGGTCCGCGTATTACCAATTCTCCAACTTCACCATTTGTTAACATTTCACCTTCCGAGTCGAGAATACGCATTTCTAATCCCGGTAATCCAATTCCTGCAGTCGTTAAGATTTTTTCTGATGGTGAATTACTCAAAGTTGTTGTCAATCCGCCTTCAGTCATACCCCAAAGAAGAGTAACAAAAGTTTTTGGAAATTCTTGTTCAACTCTTTCCATCAAAGTCTGAGGAACTTGTGCGCCGCCACAAAGAAACCAACGCATAGGGGCTAATTTCGGTTTTACACTATGCCAATTTACTTCCAATAAATCTTTCAGAAACGGAGTCGCCGCAGCTGTAAAAACACAATTATGTTCCTCAATCATCTTCAACGCCTCTTCCGGATTCCATACATCCTGAAGTACTAGTGGTGAACCATTATAAAGTGAAAGTCTTGCTCCGTGTATTGTACCAACACTATGCCCTAAAGGAGAGGCCATGAAAATGGCATCGTTTGGGCCGAGTGAAAAACGTTCAGTGAAAGTAAGATTCAATGCCGCTAATGTATCTGAGCTGTGCATGACTGCTTTTGGTCTTCCAGTAGTACTGGAGGTGAACATAATGTGATCGAGCCTTAAAATATCCGGGGCACACGGAAAAACTTTGTGATTAATTTTTTCCCAAATTTGGACAGTTTCATCTACGAACAAAATATCAATCCGATGCTCACATAATTCTGCTGCGGTAATAGCAATCTCCCTTGTTGATGTTAAACCATGCTGTTCAGTCGTAATGATCGCACGTGCCCCTGTAAGCTCAGCAACATATCTAAGACTGTCGGCATCAGTCCGCGTAGGTAAGTTTGCAGGAATTCCACCCATACGCATAATCCCCAACAATGCAACCTGCCATTCCACCAGGTTCGGCAGAAAAATAATGACTACGTCACCTTTAAAGACACCTTGTTTCGTTAGAACATCAGCTAATATACCAGAAGAATTCCATAGTTCACCGTGAGTTAATGAACGCCCACGACTATCAACAACTGCTAAATCCTGACTTCGACCGGATATGATTCTCTCATAACGATCCCGTAACCTCTCTCCAGTCCACAAACCCTGATGCTGATATTCCTGCTCTCGCGACAATAAATCGTCCGGATAATTTTTGCAGTATTTTTTGCTCATGGTTTTTCTTTCTAACTTGCTCGCAGTATATTTTTTGAGTATATTGAAAGCTAATATGTCAAAAAATAGTTAAATAATCAAGAGCGACGTCACTTTTTTTATTTGTTGCTTTTTCTTGAATTTTTTATTATTGTTTGAATTTAAAAACAACTCCTCAACACATTAACATAAGAATAAATTGCTAACACTTAATAAAGAGGACCCTCCCTCGTTTTCACCACAAACCACAAAGGGTCTTAGAACGAGGGTTAAGATCCTAAAATGCGCCCGTAAAGTTTTTGCACGTTCTGGTTATGTAACTCTCAGAATGTCCGATGTAGCATCAGAATCTGGAGTTTCGATGGGCGCTCTTTATCGTTATTTCAAAAACAAAGACGATCTTTTCATCAACTTGATTGGAGGCATCCATGAAGACATGTTTCAAGCTAGCCGTTCACATGCACATGATTTTTCTAATGAACCTTTCGAAGCGTTATTGGCTGCAAATCGGGGTTACCTGGCACACTATCATGAAAACCGTGATGTGATACGTGCTTTAATTGAAGCAGGAACAGTGGATAATCGCTTCCGTGATGTATGGTGGCAAATGCGAAATCGACATGTCGACCGCTTTGTCCATGCACTGAAAAAATCTCACAAAATTGAAACAGTAGATAGTGTCCCTGCGCATTTAGTCGTAGAGTCAATGGCCTCCCTGGTAGAACAGAGTGCTTACACTTGGTTTGCACAAGAAGAGTTAAATGCAAAACCAATTTCAGTTGAAGTCGCTGCGCAAATAGTTACTAGGATCTGGTATAGAACTTTTTTTAATCCAAAACCGAAGCAGAATTCTATCTCTGAGAAAAGTTAAAAGAAACTAGTAATGTCAAAAAAAGAACTAACAATTGCCGTCATTGGAGGAACTGGGGGTTTGGGTTCCGCATTGGCACTGCGATGGGGTCAAGCTGGATACAATATTTTTATAGGCTCACGAAATAAGCGAAAAGCAAACTTAGCTGCTCACAATCTCAACAAAATTTTGGGTAACAAAACCGCCTTTGGCTTGAGTAATTCAGAGGCCGCAAATGCTGCGGAAATAATTGTTTTGGCAGTCCCGTTCTCCAACCACAAAAAGATTATCGAGGAAATTTCAGAAGCTGCTCAAGGCAAAATTGTGGTGGACACTACTGTCCCGTTAGTTCCTCCGAAGGTGAGTCGCGTACATCTCCCTGAAATGGGATCTGTTGCCAAACAGGCCCAGGATATACTTGGTAAAAATGTACGCGTGGTTTCGGCTTTTCAAACAATATCCGCAGCTCATCTGGCAAAAGACATCCAAATTGAAGGTGAAGTACTAGTTTGCGGGAATAACGTGGAGGCACGTACTTGTGTCATCACTCTCGTTGAAGCGGTTGGACTTAAAGGCTGGCATGCAGGCCCAATTGATAATTCTGTAGTCAGTGAATCACTCACGCCGTTACTTATTTTTCTCAACAAGCGTTATGAAATGGAAGGTACTGGCATACGCATAGTCGGTCATTAGTAAATGAATGCCTCAGACAGACAACCACACCATTCTCTGAAGCTGACTGCATTAACTGGGATCCCTCTAGTGCAACCTGGAGACTGTCTAGTTTCGTTCATACTCCAAAGTTTAAAACAAACTGAAATAAATTTAAAAGAAGGTGATATTTTAGTCATCGCTCAGAAAGTTGTTTCTAAATCAGAAGGACGTTATGTTCGGCTTGATAATGTTGAACCTTCGAAAAAAGCGCTTGAATTAGCAAAGTTGACAGAAAAAGACCCTCGTTTAGTGGAACTGATTTTGACAGAATCCCGTGAAATAGTTCGCCATCGTGACGGTGTAATTGTAGTAGAAAATCGACAAGGTATAATACTGGCTAATGCAGGAATTGACCAATCAAATGTTGAAAGTGATAACGAAGCTGAACAAGTTCTACTTTTACCGCTTAATCCAGATGAGTCCGCGTCAAATATCCGCAAACAATTACAAAAAAAAACCAACGTAAATGTAGCCGTCATCATCAACGATAGTATTGGGCGCGCCTGGCGCAACGGAACAATTGGTACTGCTCTCGGAGTTTCCGGATTACCCTCAATTATGAATTTGCGAGGCCAACCAGATCTTTTTGGCAAACCTCTAAGAACAAGTGAGGTAGCAGTCACCGACGAATTATCATCAGCTGCTTCACTCCTGCAAGGTCAAGCTAATGAAGGACAACCGGTTGTACTCATCAGGGGTTATTCTTTTTCGATACCGTCTTCTACAGAATCAGCTACAACCGGTCTTTCAGGCCTAATTCGTCCAAAAGGAAAGGATTTGTTTCGATGAATTCCCCCGCAAATGCTCCATCCATTCTCGCACTTTCAGGTGGTATCGGTGGAGCCAAACTCGCGCTTGGCTTGACTCACTCCATGCCTTCAGAAAAATTGATGATCGTTGGGAATATTGGTGACGATTTTGAACATTTTGGTCTGAAAATTTCTCCTGATTTGGATACATTGATGTACACGCTTTCAGGAAAAGCGGACTCAGAAAAAGGTTGGGGATTGGCCAACGAATCATGGGCCTTTATGCAAGCCATGAAAACATTAGGAGGAGACACATGGTTTCAGTTGGGAGATAAAGATTTAGCAACACATCTAGAACGTACGCGCAGGCTTAGTGAAGGAGAATCGCTCTCTGAAATCACTAATTATTTTTGTCAGCGACTAGGAATTGAGGCACAACTTATTCCGGTTAGCAACGATACAGTGCCTACGGTTGTCGAAACTCCTGAAGGTGACTTGGCTTTTCAAAACTATTTTGTTCGAGAAGGTTGTATTCCCAATGTCTCTGGATTCCGTTTCGAGGGTGCAGACGAAGCAAAACCGAATCCAATATTTTTAGAAACACTCAAAAATCCTGCACTTCAAGCAGTAGTTATTTGCCCTTCCAATCCATTTCTCAGTATTGAACCGATACTTGCTTTACAAGGAATTAGAGAGTTGTTGCGTGTATGTCATGCGCCCGTTATTGCAGTTTCCCCGATCATTGACGGTTGTGCCGTCAAAGGGCCAACGGCAAAAATATTTCAGCAACTCGGATACCCTGTTTCTGCAACTACTGTTGCAAATCACTATCGTGATTTCCTAGACGGTTTTATCCTAGACATCCAAGACAGTGAATTAGCACCTGAAATCAGAAAAATGGGGATAGCCGTCGAATTAGCAAATACCTTAATGACCGACCTCAAAGTTAAAACAGAACTCGCACGCTCAGTGTTAGATTTTTCAGGCTGCTGTCCCAAACGAAACTTGAACTTAAAGTAAATTTTCTATGTGGGGAATAATTCCAATAAAAAATGTTAATGAAGCAAAGCACCGACTGGAATCTATCTTAAGTCCCAAAGAAAGGCGGGACTTATTTGTAGTGATGTTCGAAGATGTGTTAGCTACAATGATGAAAGTTCCGGGGTTAGACCATGTTTCAGTGGCAACGATCTGTCCGACAGCTGGTGAAATTGCTCGAAGAAACGGTGCTTCTATTTTGTCCACAGGCCTGGATAAAGGTCAAACTGCTGCAGTTGCAATGGCAGCAAAATCTTTGTACGAAGATGGAATAGAAAGTATGTTGATGATTCCAGGAGATGTTCCATTAGTAACTGTAGAGGAAATTCAGACAGTTCTTGAAGTGCATGGGAAAGAGCCCTCTATAACAATTGTTCCGGCAAGGGATGAAAAAGGTTCAAACTGTATTGCTCTTTCCCCACCGACTGCCTTACCTCTATGTTTTGGTGCAAACAGTTACTTCCCACACTTGGAAAACGCACAAAAACATGGTCTTGACTTGAATACCCCTAAACTACATGGAATCGGGTTAGATATAGATACCCCAGAAGATTTGATGGAGCTTTGTCGGCTACCCGAGCGAACACGAACACAAGTTTATTTGAGAAAACAAAAAATTTTAGAACGGCTAACACAAAATGCATAAAACTCATTTGAAGCAATTTCTTGACTGCCGCCCCAGCATTGCTGAAGCCTTATCTCTGGCTGAAATTGAAGATTCACAAACATTAACTCCTCTAGCAACACAAATACGTGACAATGGACACGGAAACATCATTTCTTATTCCCGTAAAATTTTCATTCCACTGACCAAGCTTTGTCGAGATTTTTGCTACTACTGTACTTTTGCCGAGGGTCCGAAAAAACAAGGGAGAAGTTTTATGACGCCAGAGGAAGTTATGGAACTCGTCAAACAGGGAGAAGCATTAGGATGTAAAGAAGCCTTATTTACTTTAGGTGACAAACCAGAATTGCGCTACAGTGCAGCACGTAAAGAATTAGCAAATTTGGGGCATAAAACGACACTTTCATATTTGAACGAACTTGCCAAAATTATAGTTTCTGAAACACAACTGCTGCCCCACATAAATGCCGGAGTAATGAATGCAGACGACTTAAGGAAATTGCGAACAGTTTCTGCATCACAGGGTTTAATGCTGGAAAGTTCGGCTAAGCGACTATGTGGAAAAGGTGGTCCGCATTATGGTTCACCTGATAAAATGCCGGAAAAGCGCCTGGAAACAATTATGCTTGCTGGTATTGAGAAAATACCGTTCACTTCCGGTATTTTAATTGGGATTGGTGAAACTCGCTTGGAGCGAATTGAAGCGTTATTGGCCCTACGAAAATTGCACGAACAATACGGGCATTTACAGGAAATCATCATCCAGAATTTTCGTGCTAAAGCTGGAACAAATATGTTTAATGCTCCTGAACCAAGTCTTGATGATTTGGTCTGGACGATTGCGGTTGCGCGGATTATTTTTGGGTCAAAAATGAATTTGCAAGCTCCACCCAATTTGAATAAAGGTAACTTCGAGGCTTTGATTCAAGCCGGTATCAATGATTGGGGTGGTGTGTCACCACTAACTTCGGACCATGTGAATCCAGAAGCTCCATGGCCCGAGTTACAAGAATTGAAAAGATATACTGAAAAGAGCGCCGGAGGGTCTGGCGTCAAAAAATTACTTACGGAACGGTTGGCAATATATCCTGATTATGCAATTACTGATGAGAATTGGCTTGATAAAACAATACGCCCTCAAGTTTTAAGACTTAGGGACAGTGAAGGATTTGTTCGCGCAGATTCGTGGTCTCCCGGAATGGAAATTGTTCTGCCGGAAATAACTACTTTTCGATCCAGTATTTCGAAGTTTGGAATAAGTAAAGAAATTGAACGGCTTTTGGGTAAACCCAAAACGGATCGCGAGTGGTCAGAATTAGAGATAGAGAGGTTGTTGCGTGCTCGAGGTGCAGATTTCGAAGCGGTTTGTATTGCTGCGGATGATCTGCGTAAGAAAGTAAATGGCGACATTATAACCTATGCTGTTAATCGTAACATAAACTACACGAACATCTGCACTTTTCGCTGTGGATTTTGCGCATTTTCCAAGGGAAATATGTCCGATAATCTAAGGGGCAAACCTTACAACTTGAATATGGTTGAAATTGTTCGACATACAAAAGAGGCATGGCAACGTGGTGCGACAGAGGTATGTCTACAGGGAGGGATTCATCCAAATTACACAGGCCAGACCTACTTAGACATCTGTAAGGAAATAAAGACTGCTGTCCCGGAAATTCATATACACGCTTTTTCTCCTCTTGAAGTTTGGCAAGGAGCAAAGACGCTTGGGATGACAGTAGCAGAATTTTTGCATCAGCTACGTGATGCCGGACTCGATACTTTACCTGGAACTGCCGCGGAGGTTTTGGATGACGAGGTTCGGAAAATTATTTGTCCAGACAAATTGACCACTGAACAGTGGCTTTCAGTGATGAGGGATGCACACAATGAGGGTTTCAAAACCACGGCCACTTTAATGTATGGACATGTAGAAAAGCCTAGGCATGTTGCGCGTCATTTTATAAAGTTACGGGAACTCCAAAGCCAAACTGGTGGATTCACTGAATTTGTACCTTTACCTTACGTTCACATGGAAACACCTATTTTTCTCAAAGGCAAGGCTAGAAAGGGGCCAACCTTCCGAGAGGCGGTTTTGGTTCACGCGGTAGCACGTTTAGTTTTACATCCATACTTCACCAACATCCAAACTTCATGGGTTAAAATGGGGCCTGAAGGCATAAAAACCTGTCTCAATTCGGGAGCCAATGACTTGGGGGGAACACTGATGAACGAGAGTATAACCCGAGCTGCCGGCGCAGTCCATGGACAGGAAATGTCGCCTGCAAGGATGGAAAAAACAATCAGGAATATAGGACGTATTCCCAGACAAAGAACAACGCTTTACAATTTTATGGATAAACTAAAATTAGAAAAACTAAAAGTGTCCTGCAATATTTCAGACCTTCAACAAAGCAGATTAGCTAAAGCTAATTAGCTTACTCTTGATCATTTTTATTTTAATAAATGATAAGACTAAAAAATTCTAACACTCTATCATTTCCAGGAAAGCAGAACATCTTTAAAAGTTTGTTACATTCGCACCCGTTCACTCTTAGGATCGTAAAAAGAACGTAAAGAGGCTCGCGCCGGATGTTTTTCTCCAGCAACTTCTATCTCAAAGATACTTGATTCCAACAAATCTCTGCTCACACCGTCTTCATGAGAAACATAACCCATGCCGAGGCAAGTTCCGATTGT
>Ga0187833_10006648_pt1 | contig 10634 bp, 12 predicted proteins | sample ETNtaG_37_FD_167968 | JGI IMG/M metagenome (GOLD analysis project Ga0187833, IMG submission 167968) | Marine microbial and viral communities from oxygen minimum zone, Eastern Pacific Ocean - ETNP2014_SV_400_PacBio MetaG (Illumina Assembly) | ecosystem: Environmental > Aquatic > Marine > Hypoxic... | reverse complement strand
AATACTAGTTTTAGATGAAGCAACTAATGCTCTTGATCACAAGACGGAAAATGAAATTTTTAAATCGATAAAAAAACTGAGGAAAAAAACTACGATTGTAATAATAAGTCACAAAATTGCTTTGCTAAATGAATGTGATAAAATTTTTTACTTAGACAAAGGTGAAATCAAAGATATCGGAAAAATGGATAGCCTAAAAAACAAATATGCGCTTGGACAGATTAATTAAAATTACAAATATAGTGGATGGATTAAAATGTTAAAAAATAATTTTTTTGATAATCTTAATAGTCCGGAATTTAAAAATTAAATTTTATGATACCGCTATCCATTCCAAATCTTAAAGGTAATGAGTCTAAATATTTGAGGCAATGCGTTAAGACTGAATTTGTATCATCTGTAGGTCAATTTGTTAAATTATTTGAAAAAAAAATCTCGAAATTCACTAAATCAAAATATTCAGTAGCCTGTATATCAGGAACTAGCTCGATTCATCTCGCTTTAAAAATTATAGGCTGCAAACAAAATGATGAGGTTATTGCTCCAACCATAACTTTTGCAGCAACAATAAATCCAATTGTTTATGAAAAGGCGAAACCAATTTTTATGGATTGTGATAAGTATTTTAACATTGATATTTTAAAAACTCTTAAATTTTTAAAAAATAATACTTTTAAAAAAGGAAGATATACTTACAACAAAAAAACTAAAAAAAGAATTGTTGCGATAATACCCGTTCACGTCTTTGGAAATGCATGTGATTTAAAAAATTTAATAAAAGTTTGTAAAAAAAAAAATATAAAAGTAATAGAAGATGCCGCGGAGTCTTTAGGAACATTTTATAAACATAAAAAAAAACATACTGGAACCCTTGGAGATATTGGCTGTCTATCGTTTAATGGAAACAAAATAATAACAAGTGGCGGCGGCGGGATGCTTATTACTAATAACAGACAATTAGCTATTAAAGCTAGGCATCTTTCAACTCAAGCAATTGTTGATCCTATAAATTATGTTAATGACGATGTTGGTTACAACTATAGACTTACAAACTTACAAGCAGCCGTTGGATGTGCTCAACTTGAAAAAATAAACTTTTTTATAAAACGAAAAAAAGAAATTTATAATTTTTATAAAAATTCTTTTTATAATTTAAACTATATTTCTTTTGTTGATGTTCCAAATTATTCTTCAAATAATAAATGGATGATGGCTATAAATGTAGATAAAAAATATAAAAAAAAACTAATTAATTTTTTAATTAAAAAAGGAATACAGACAAGGTCTGTTTGGAAACCAAATCATTTACAAAAACCTTATAAGAATTTTCAAAAATATGAAATTATAAATGCAAATAAAATTTACAACAAAATTATTAATATACCTTGTAGCACAAATTTAAAATTATCTGATGCAAAGAAAGTTGTAAAAAATATTTATTTATTTTTTAACAAAAAATATGAAAAGTAAAAAAATTATTGCAAGTATATATCCATTTCCTTGCTTTATAGGAGCGGGTCATGATACTAATGTTTCACTTATCAAAGGTAATAAAATATTTTCATTAGAAGAAGGAAAGCTTAGCGCAGTTGTAAATAGTGCTTGCGATAGATTTCCTGAAAAATTAATGTTATCAGGATTCAAATATTTTAATATCGAACCAAAAGAATTTGATCATGTAATAGGTAAAAAGGCAAAAAAATTTTTTAAAATAAATCAACTTATAAAAATTTAATGAAAAATATTTTTATTTTTGAAAATTCAAGTATTCACAAGGTTATGGAAAAACTTCAAAGGACCGGTGAAAAGTGTTTAGTTGTTGTTAATAAAAATAAAAGGTTATTAGGAACAATCAATGATGCTGATATTAGAAGAGCAATTTTAGATCAAACACCAACTTCCGCAAGTATTAAAAATATATATAAAAAAAAATGCACCTATGTTCAAAGCAAAAAATTTAAAATAGAAAAAATTTTAAAAATTATAAAATCAAAAAAAATAGATTTAGTACCAGTGGTTAACAACAATAAGATTGTAATAAATTATCTAACTCTAAAAGAGATTGAAGGATTAACCAGCCCAAAAAAAATAGCAATAGACGTTATAATAATGGCAGGTGGACGTGGTACGAGATTAAAACCTTTCACTCATATTTTACCTAAGCCCTTGATACCATTAAAAGATAAAACTGTTATTGAAAAAATTATTGATAACTTTAGAAAATTTGGTGTCAAAAAATTTATTATTTCTATTAACTATAAAAGTAAAATAATAAAATCATTTTTTGATGAACTAAATCCGAGCTATAAATATAAATTTATTGAAGAAAAAAAACCTTTAGGTACTGCTGGAAGCTTAGGTTATTTACAAAATAAAATCAAAAAAGATTATTTCATAACAAACTGTGACACCTTAATAGATTTTGACTATAGCGAAGCTTACAAAGCTCACAAAGAAAATAAAAATGATATTACAGTAGTTGTATCTTCTAAAGAATTTACTATTCCATACGGTGTTTGTAAAATTAATAAATCAGGATTATTAAATAGCATTCAAGAAAAACCTTCACAACATTCACTTATTAATACAGGCATGTATGTTGTAAATAATCAAATATTCAGATTAATAAAGAAAAATAAATTTTTAGATTTTACAGATCTAATTTTACTTGCAAGAAAAAAAAATAAAAAAGTTGCAATATATCCAATAAGCGAAAAGTCCTGGTTAGATCTTGGTCAATGGGATGAGTATGAAAAAACTTTAAAAAAACTATGATAAAGAATAAAAAAATTTTAGCTATAATCCCAGCAAGAAAAAATAGTGAAAGGCTTAAAAATAAAAACTTGAAAAAATTTAAAGGAAAACCGTTAATCTTTTGGACACTTAAAGCAGCAAAAAAGTCAAAATATATAGACAAAGTTGTAGTTTCATCAAATTCACAAAAGATATTAAACATATCGAAAAAATATAAAGATTTTTTTTTAAGCAAAAGGCCAGAAAGACTTTGCACAAAAAAATCTAAATCAATTGATACTGTTTTATATGAGATTAAAAAATTTAAAGATTACGATATAGTTATCCTCTTGCAACCAACTTCCCCTCTAAGAACTTCTTTGGATATAGACAAAAGCCTGAGCATGATGATAAAAAAATTTAAAAAATCATCCGTAAGTTTTATATCTTTAAAATATAAACCACACAATTTTTATCTTATTAAAAATAAAAGCAAAATTAAAAGATTTTCTAAAGTAAAAAATTATTCAACGAACAGACAAAATCATGCTAAGTTTTATCATCCAAGCGGTGATTTGTATATTTCTTATATTGACAGAATAATTAAGAAAAAAAATTTTATTGATAGAAAAACTTTACCTTTTCTAATAAAGCATAAAAATTCAAGCGATATTGATGATATTTTTGACTTTAAAAATGCTGAGTTTAAAGCTTCTTTTACAAATAAAAATTTTGAATAGATGAAAGTTGAAAATTTAAATTTTGAAGAATTTATTTCTAAAAATTGTAGCAATGAACATATATTTTTCGATTATGTTCATTTGATTAGCAATGGCACAAGAATTCTAGCCAATCAGGTATATAAAAAATTATAACCCAACAAACAAAAAACTTTTATATGAAAAAAATATCATTCATCGTTGCTAATTTTTTTTCAGATTATTATAGAAAAAGATACCATATAGATTTTTATAAAAAAAAGAAAATAAAGATTAAAATTTTAAATGTAAGTAAAATTACTAGACCAAAATATTTTTATCATTTTAGAAAAAAAATCAAAACGTTTGAAGAAAAAATAATTGATAACAATAACCTTGAGCGTGAACTAATTAAATTAAAAAAATCTGATTTAGTTATAGTGTTAATTGGCAGAACTATTTGTACAAAAAAAATATTTAATATATTAGAAAAAGAAAAAATAGATTATAGCCTTATGTTCTATAGTTCCGTACCACTTTTGAACAGAACAAATTATGAAATTGTACGGGATATATTTTTTCATCCAATTAGTGGAATTATGCATGCTTTTCGTGTTTTTAAATATAGAAGAAATAAATTTAGTATAAAACCTAAAAATATTTTTTATTCAGGTCGCAAAGTATATTTGGATTCAAAAAAGGAATTTAGTAATGCAAAATTCATTAGTGTGCCGCATCCAGACCTAGATAGCATTTTAATTGATCAAAGAAAAAAAACCAAACTTATAAAAAAATTTTGTAGACCTGTATTTATTAAAGCGGGTATTGAACCTTCTGGACATTATACGCATAGCGATCGACTTTTTTCTCCAAAAAAATTCCCTCCTGAACGATTAGCACTTGATGAAGAAAAGCATTATGCTCCCTTAAGATTATTTTTTAAAGATTTTTGTTCAGTTAACAATTCCAAGGGCGTTAATATCGCCGAGCATCCAAAGAGACAAGTCGAATATTCAGAAGATAGAACAAACTTCCTAAAAATGGGATCAAATTATTTTGGAAAAACTTTAGAACTTACTAAAAATTCAAATTTTGCCGTATGTTTGTCAAGTACGGCTATAAATTTTGCAGTTTTATTTTATAAACCAATAATGATTATAACAAATGATGATTTTAGTTTTTTTCTGAAGAGAACAATTAAAAGTACGGCAAAACTTTTTGATAAAAAACCATTTAATTGTAGTCGTGAAAAATTTGATAATGAAAGATATTTATATGAAAAAAAAATAAATTTTAAAAAGTATGATCAATATATCAAAGATTTTATTTTTGATAAAAAACCCTCGAATCTTAGTTGTGAAATACTTTTAAATTTCATTGAAAGAAAAAGTTAATAAATAATACTTAGTTTTATTATATAATATTTAAATATGAAAACAGTAATTTTATGCGGAGGATATGGCACTCGTCTATCCCAAGAAACAAGAATTAAACCGAAACCGATGGTTAAGATAGGTAACATTCCAATATTGCAACACATAATGAATATTTATTCTAAGCATGGATTTGATAATTTTATTTTAGCTCTTGGTTACAAAGGTTATTTTATTAAAAAATATTTTAAGAACAAAAATAATAATTTAAAATTGGTAGATACAGGGATAAATACTTTAACAGGCGGAAGGTTATTGAGATTAAAAAAATTTTTTAAAGAAGGAGAAAATTTTATGCTTACTTATGGAGATGGATTATCGAACCAAAATTTAAAAAAACTTCTAAAGTTTCATTTAAAACATAAAAAAATTGCAACTATGACAGTTGTAAGAACCCCTGTTCGATTTGGAGAAGTCAAATTAAAAGGTAATTTGGTATCTAGTTTTAAAGAAAAACCTCAATCTAGCACTGCTTGGATTAATGGTGGTTTCTTTGTTTTTAATTATAAAATTTTTGATTTTATTAAAAATGATAAAACAATGCTGGAGAGGGAACCCATGGAAAAACTTCAAAAAATAAAAAAGTTATACGGATACAAACACACTGGATTTTGGCAATGCATGGATACGCTCAGAGATAAAAATTATTTAAATAAACTTTATAAAAACAATAAATTAGTTTGGTTAAAGAAAAAGTAATTGTGAATTATAATTTTTCAAAATTTTATAAAAATAAAAAAATATTAATTACAGGAGCTACTGGATTTAAAGGTGCTTGGCTTTGTAATTGGTTGGTTTATATTGGTGCAAAGGTTTATGGTATCGGCTCTGATCCAAATCAAAATGAAAATCTTTTTTATAAATTAGAGTTAAACAAAAAAATAAATTTAAAAATATTAGATGTTAGAAATTTTAAAATATTGAATAATTTTGTTAACAAAGTAAAACCATCGATAATTTTTCATCTTGCTGCACAACCATTAATTTATGAGTCTTATAAAAAACCCTATTTAACATTTGATGTAAATTTTAAAGGCTCATTAAATATAGTTGAAATTTCAAGAAAATCTAAATTTGTTAAATCTCTCGTGATAGCAACTTCTGATAAGTGTTATGAAAGCAATAATAGCACTAAAGGCTTTAAGGAGACTGATGTTTTAGGTGGCATAGATCCATACAGTTCTTCAAAAGCTGCCACAGAAATAATGGTTAGAGCTTATAGAAAAAGTTTTTTCAATACCAATCAAAATAAATTAGGAATATCAACTGGAAGGGCAGGTAATGTAATGGGAGGTGGAGACCGGTCTAAAAAAAGATTAATACCCGATTGTATTAAATTGATCATGTCAAAAAAAACAATTTTAATAAGAAATCCAAATTTTAACAGACCTTGGCAACATGTTTTAGAATCTTTAAAGGGATATCTTATTTTAGCAAAACAGCAATTTATAAATCCAAAGAAATTTTCAGGTGCATGGAATTTTGGAACAAATCCAAATTCATTAACAGATGTAAAGACAATAGTTGAGTATATTATTAAATTTTGGGGAAGCGGCAAAATCAAGGTTAAAAAAAATAAATTTTATGAACAAGAAAACTTGCAACTTAACAGCAATAAGGCAAAAAAATATTTAAATTGGAAACCTACTTATAATATTAAACAAAGTGTAAAATTTACTACCGACTGGTATTTTAAAGTAATCTGTAGTGGCGAATGTCCAAAAAAAGTAACAAATGATCAGATTAAAAAATATATGTATGACAGCAAAATCTATTAAAATTTTTAAAAATAAAATTATAAAAAACAAAAAAGGCGATATTATTAAATTTTTAGATAAAAATAATAAATATTATAAATCATTTGGAGAAATTTATTTTTCGGAAACAAAGTTAAATAAAACAAAAGGCTGGAATATACATTATAAATATCAATGTATATTAGCTGTACCATTTGGTAAAATTGAATTTTCATTTTTTAATCCAAAACAAAAAATTAAAAAGATTAAAAAAATTACTGTAAGTAAAAAAAATAATTACACTATTATTATACCGCCAGGTATATGGTTTAGTTGGAAATCAAAAGTAAAGTTGTCTATCGTAACCAATATCTTGAATAATATACATAACAAAAAAGAGATAGGTAAATCAAAAGTTATAAACGGTATTAAAATTAAATAATGAAAAAACCTACAGTTTCTATTTTAATGACTATATTTAATCATCAAAACTACTTAAATGAATCAATCAAAAGCTTAATTAATCAAAATTACAAAAACTGGGAATTGATCGCAATTGACAATGGATCGACGGATGGCTCAGGTAAAATTTTAAAAAACATAAAAGATAAGAGAATAAAAAAGAAATTTTTAAAAAAAAATATTGGTAGAACTAAATGTTTAAATTTAGGTTTAAAAAATTGTAAAGGAAAATTTATCGCAATTCTTGATTCAGACGATGTTGCCCAAAATAATAGAATTAAATCACAACTAAAAGAATTTAATTCAGACAATGAATTATGGTTAGTTGCATCAGACTTTAATTTGATTGATCAAAGTAGCAAAATTATTTCTTATCCCAAAGAAAAATTTGATTTAAAAAAAAATTTGCAAGATAAACCTAGAATGTTTTTGTTAAAAAATTTTTTAGCACACTCATCTGTGATGTATAAGTCAAAATTAATAAAAGAAATTGGAGGATATCCTAATAATTATCTTTATGCTCAAGACCATGCTTTTTATATGAAAGTTTTCAAAAATTATAAAATAAAAATTTTAAGAAAAAAATTGGTTAATATCAGAGCAGCACATAAAGAGTCAGAAACTGTAAGAGTTTTTAATTCAAAAAGAATTATATCTGAGCAAATAAGAATTTTACTATGGAATTTGAGTAATTTTCAAACTTCATTATTTGAGAAAATTTTAATTTTATTCAATTTATTACTTAAAATAATAAAGTTTTTTATTCCTAACATTTTAATGAAAACAAGAGTAAAAATATATAACTGACAAGAAAGTGGATTAATAATTTGAAAAAAACCGAAAAAAAAATAAATTTTTTTGATCCTGAAATTACCCTCAAAAAAAAATTAGTTGACAATAAATTTCAACTTGTGCCAGGTACAAATATTCCACTACCATCTCAAGTAGAAATTAGTGAATCTGGAACATGTAATAGAGTGTGTTCTTTTTGTCCCAGAAGTGACCCCAATTATTTGGACATAAAAGAATTTATTAATCCAGAATTGCATAAAAAACTTTGTACTGAACTAGCTGAACTGAATTTTTCTGGAACTCTATGGTACTCAGGATTTGTTGAGCCATTATTAGATGTAAATATTTTTAATTTACTTAAGAGCGCTAGAGCTTTACTTAAAAAAGCTAATATAGCAATAGTTACTAATGGTGATGTTCTGAATACAAATAGACTAATGGAGCTCTTCCAAAGCGGTTTAAACAAATTATTTATAAGTGTTTATGATGGCCCAGAAGATGTTAAAAAATTTATAAAAATGAGATCTGAAGCTAAGTTGACTAATGAAGAAGTTATAATTCGAGACAGAACATTGCCTATAGAAAAAGATTTTGGTTTAACTATAAGCAATAGATCAGGAATGTTAAAAAATGCAGCGCATAAAATTTTACCATTAAATAAAAAATCAAATCATCCATGCTATTATCTAGGGTACGCTTTTTTTATGGATTATAATGGAGATGTTTTAATATGTGGACATGATTGGGGAAAAAAAAAAATTCTAGGAAATCTTAATAGGAATTCTTTTATAGAAATATGGCTGTCTCAAATTACTAATATTTTAAGACAAAAACTGAATAATGGTGATAGAGAATCTTCTCCTTGTAATACATGTGATGTACACGGTACTTTGATGGGAGAAAGACACTCGAAAGCTTGGAAGGAGATTTTGTAATAAGAGAGATTTAACCACCCCCTCAAAATGGCACAGGGATGGCACAGGAAATTGACTTTAACGACTGGGCGTGTGAGGGCACCAATAATACCGGTGTTTATTTAGTTTTCTAACAATTACTTGCAATTCAGTAGGGAGTCTATAAATTCCTATTCAACTCACTCAGAACGAGGAACATGAAAATACTCATTCTATATGCAAATAACGAAGGATATTTTAGATGTCCTATAGGTTTAACTCTAATTATGACAATTCTTCGTGATGAAGGTCATGAAGTTAAACTATTTGATACAACTTTCACAGCTTCAACAGACAACAAAGATAATAGGATGAGGGAGAAACTTGAGACAGTAAAATCCGTGCCCACAGCTCATTTGTTTAAAAAACAGTCAAACGAAAAATTAATTTCTGCTTGGATTAAAACTATCAAGGATTTTAAACCTGATTTAATTGCGGCCAGTATAATTGAAGATCTGTACAAATTTTGTGGTACGTTTCTGGATGCTGCTAAGGAAAATTTTGACATACCGATAGCTGTTGGGGGCGTTACACCTTCGTTGTCTCCTAATATTGTAATAGAACATCCAAGTATAGACATGATCATTCAAGGTGAGGGTGAAATAGCTTTCAAAGAATTAGTGATTGCCTTAAAAAATAAAACTTCTTTAAGCGAAGTTCCAAATCTTTGGTATAAAGAAAATGGTAAAGTAATTAGAAATAAACTTACACGTTTTATGGACCTGAACAAATTGCCTTATCAACGTTTAGATTTTTGGGATAAAAGGCATTTTAATAAGCCATATAATGGAACTATGTACAAATTGGGTTCCTTTGAATTGTCAAGAGGGTGCATGCATAAGTGTCACTATTGTTTTAATCGCTATATGCAAACTGCCATTCCTGCGTCAGAAGTCGGCAAATATCGAAGAAACAAATCAATTGAAACTATTATTAGAGAAGTAAAAGAACTTCATAAAGAACACAATTTCGGACTTATAATGTTCACTGACGATAATTTTTTGGGGAGATCCTTTTCTGATATGGATGAATTTTATGAAAGATGGAACAAGGAGATCAACATTCCATATTGGATTAATACATGTATAGAAACTTTAAACGAACAAAATCTGCCAAAACTGAAAAAGAGCCAATGTATTGGTATTTCAATAGGAATGGAAACTGGAAGCGAATGGATAAGAAGAAATTTGTTACTAAAGGGTAAGATGACCAACGATATGTATTACGAAGGTTTCAAAATGATGACAAAACATGGAATACGCTCTACTTGCAATGTAATGATTGGCTTTCCTGGTGAGTATGAGGAAGATGTTTTTGATACCATCAAATTAAATAAAAAGATACGTGCCTTAGATCCGGAACTTACTTCTTGTAAAATGAGTTATGTAGCACCTTATGCAGGCACTGTAATTCATAACATTTCCATGGATCTTGGGCTAATAGAGGTAGACGATAAACCTGGATACAAGGGTCTTACTAAAAATATTAGTACATTTAAGGAGCCGTTAATAAAAAATCCACATATGTCTAAAGAGAGAATAACAGAACTATTCCATGATTTTTCAGATTATATAAATGGAAAGAAAGATATTCCTGAGAAGTTTCTCAATATTGATCCATTGCGTAAGTTTGCTAAAAATGATTCAACACATAAAATATACGAACTGTACAAGGAAGGTCCAAGAGATATTGAACCTGAGAAGATAAATACTTTAAAGTACGAATTAAAAAAAATCAAGAAATTGACATCTCAAAGACAAACCTTTGCAACCAAAGCGGTTTAAATAAATTATTTATAAGTGTTTATGATGGCCCAGAAGATGTTAA
>Ga0187833_10006647_pt1 | contig 10634 bp, 10 predicted proteins | sample ETNtaG_37_FD_167968 | JGI IMG/M metagenome (GOLD analysis project Ga0187833, IMG submission 167968) | Marine microbial and viral communities from oxygen minimum zone, Eastern Pacific Ocean - ETNP2014_SV_400_PacBio MetaG (Illumina Assembly) | ecosystem: Environmental > Aquatic > Marine > Hypoxic... | reverse complement strand
ATTTATCGAGTGCATTTACAAAGTACCAGCCATCGACCTTGTTTACCCTGAATATTTGCCCGCATTCCAGCGTATGTGCTAAATTGAAGTCTTTTACCTTTATATTGCTCATGCCATTATATAGCGCAGCGTAGCCGCCCGCCCGTGTCGGTACGGACGGGGGCTGGCAACCAAATTAAAAACAATTTAGGAATTCCTAAATCTCTAATTCTTGAATTCATGAAACTTATGTTGTTTGCTATAGAGTAATTAAGTCAACCGGTATGTTAATATCTTCCATCAGAATTTACTTGTAAAAGATACTATAATTTAATATATAAGAGAACAAAAATTCAGATATATTTATTTCTAAATTATTATAAGTAGTGTGATATGGCCAAACTTCTAATCGATTTTATAGAAGCGGTTGACAAAATCAGCCACAAGATTATTAAAGGTACGAATGGGTATTACCTGCCCAAAATTACCTCAGATCATCTTAACTTTGAAATCCAGCACCGGGGAATTACGGGTGAAACGTCACCTGACAGCACACTGAATATTGCTATTAAAAGATCACAGTCGCATTTGTTGGGTGAGCAGGATAAGGAAGAGGGGTTTTGGGCCGGGGTACTGGAGGGTGATGTCGCTTTAACTGCGGAATACTTAATGCTAATGCATTTTTTAAAACGCATTGACAAAAAAAAACAGGAAAAGGCGATCAGGTATATTACAAAAAAGCAGGAAAATGATGGCGGTTGGAGTATTTATCATGATGGAGATAGTGATGTTAGTATTTCGGTCAAGTGTTATTTCGCACTCAAATTAGCAGGACATTCCGAACAAGAGCCGGTTATGCAGAAGGCCAGAGAGTGTATTCTTAATTTGGGCGGGATAATGAAGTGTAATACATTTACGAAGATATACCTTGCTATTTTCGGGCAATTTGATTGGCGGGGTATACCGGCACTGCCCGTAGAAATAATCCTTCTACCTAATTTCTTTTATTTTAACATTTATGAGATGTCATATTGGTCCAGGTGCATTGTAGTTCCTTTAAGCATAATTATGACATACAGATCCAAATTCCAGGTTGGTAACAGAGCGGCATTGGATGAATTATATGTGATACCCAAGGAAAGAGTCAGTTATCGGCTGGAGAGGGATCAAAATAAGTTAACGATAAAAAATTACTTTATAAATTTCGATACGATACTGAGGAGATACGAGAATCAGCCTATTTCATCTTTAAGGAAAATAGCCATTGAAAAGTCGGAAAAATGGATGTTGGAACGTCTTGAAAAGTCAGGAGGTTTGGGCGGGATATGGCCTTCAATGGTTAATTCATTAATGGCTATGAAATGCCTTGGATATGAAGATGGAAACCCCGCCGTGGAAAAAGCGATAGAAGATATAGAAGCGTTAGCGGTGTACGATGAAGATACTATGTTCCTGCAGCCGTGTGTGTCTCCTGTATGGGATACACCATGGGCGATTATGGCGCTTTTGAAATCCGGTTTGTCTAATAACCATCCGGCATTAGTTAAGGCAGGGGAATGGATGCTGGAAAAGGAGGTAAAAAGTTTTGGAGACTGGAGTGTGAAAAATCCTGTCAAGGAGCCAAGCGGATGGTATTTTCAGCACGCGAACGAGTTCTATCCGGATAATGATGATGCGGCGGTAGTGATGATGTCCTTACAGCTTTTAGATTTGCCTGACAAGGACCGTAAAAAGCAGGCAATCCTCAGGGGTTTCAAGTGGCTTATGGGGATGCAGTGTAATGATGGCGGATGGGGCTCTTTTGACAAAAACAATAATAAGAAAATTCTAAACAATATTCCTTTTGCAGATTGGAATGCGCTTCTTGATCCCAGTACGAGTGATCTTGCGGCGCGTGTACTGGATTTGATGGGCAGGTTAGGATATGACCTAAGCTTTCCTCCCGCAGAGAAGGCGCTTAGTTTTCTCAGGAAGGAACAGGAGAAAAATGGTTCCTGGTTTGGGCGTTGGGGTACTAATTACGTTTACGGAACATGGTCTGTATTGACCGGTTTGCATTCGATAAAAGAAGATATGACTAAGGATTATATAAGGAAAGCAACGTCGTGGCTGAAAGACTTTCAGAATGAAGATGGCGGTTGGGGAGAGACATGTAAATCGTATTGGGATACATCCCTCAGCGCCACAGGGAAGAGTACACCCTCTCAAACATCGTGGGCGGTATTGGGCCTTTTGTGTACGGAAGAAAGAGACTCTGACTCTGTAAGAAATGGCATTGAATATTTAATAAAGACTCAAAAAGAAGATGGGACATGGGATGAGAAAGAATTCACCGGCACAGGATTTCCAAAGGTCTTTTACCTCAGATACCACATGTACAGAAGTTACTTTCCACTACTTGCATTGAGTAAATATAGAAATCTGGTCGAGTAAACTTAACCACGGAAGACACGAATTCCCCCCGTACAAACAGCGCCGAGGGCGAGTAAAAGGCACGAATTGACACTAAGGTTAAAGGCAAAAGACTGTCTGCTGACTAATGTCCGCCAGGAATCAGTTCCGGTTTGGTTCCGGAGTGGTTGGAGTTGATGGCGGCAGAGTTGGGAAAATGATTGAAGGTTGACCTCCGGTAAGGGTTCGCAGGAATGCGACAATCTTTTCTGTTTCATCTTCAGTAAGTGTTGTTCCAAGTTGGTATTCAGCCATGATGTTGACTGCCTCGCTCAAATCCCATGTGCTTGCATCGTGAAAATAGGGTGCAGTGAGCTCAATGTTTCTTAACAGTGGAACCTTAAATACGAATTTGTCCTTATCGTCTTTTGTTACGTTGTATCTGCCGAGAGTATTGGTATCTTTGTCATATGGTTTTGCCATTCCAAACTTCTGATAAGAGTTTCCCCCAACACCAACACCGTTATGACAAGCAATGCAGCCTTTCTTCTTAAAGAGGTCATACCCTTCCAGTTCAGATTCAGAAATGGATTTGTCATAGCCAATAAGCCATTGATCAAATCTTGAATTTGGTGTGGTTAACGTCTCTTCAAACGCCGCAATAGCATCAGTGACCTGATCGATATCTATCTTTCTATCAGTATACATCTCTTTGGCAGCATATACTTCATTAAACCATTTGACATACTGCGGTATTGATTGTAATACGCTCACTGCCAGCTCATGGTTTGAACCCATTTCAAGAGGGTTGGCTATCGGGCCGCCGGCCTGTTCTTTCAAGTCCTTTGCGCGGCCGTCCCAGAATTGTGCGAGATTGAACTTTGAATTCAGGACGGTAGGTGAGTTTATCGGGCCAAAGAACCATTTATGCCCGATAGAGGTGGGCAGATTGTCTGCACCTCCTGTCGAGAGGTTGTGGCATGAGTTACAGGTTATCCAGCCTGATTTGGACAATCTGGGCTCGAAAAACAGTTTCTTTCCCAGTTCCACCTTTGCCCTGTCGTAGTCGAATGAGATTGGAATAGGTTTGATAGGCTCATCGGAACGATATGATTCTCCCCCCAGCATACTCTTTCCTCTGCTGCCATAACCCATGTCAATCAATCCCCCGGCAGTAGTAAATGTCGGGATTGCAGCATTGAGAATGAAAAGAGCTGTCAAATAGCCAATCGCAGTAAACTTAATTATATTCATTGGTAATACGCAAATCTAAATGTCAAAGCTCAAATGCCAAATCAATGCTTTAAGTCCAAATGACTGAAATCGTAAATTCCTTTATCTGTGTAAATCTGTGACTAAATACTCTTTTCGTCTTTAACCTACATTAGTGTTTTTTTCTCTGCATCCTCTGCGTTAGATCAGTCCTTAATCAGTTCCGGTTTGGTTCCGGAGTGGTTGAAGCTGATGGCGGCAGAATCGGGAAAATGATTGAAGGTTGATCTCCGGTAAGGGTTCGCAGGAATGCGACAATCTTTTCTGTTTCATCATCAGTAAGTGTCACACCCAGTTGATATTCGGCCATGATGTTGACTGCCGCACTCAAATCCCACGTGCTTGCATCGTGGAAGTATGGAGCTGTAAGCTCAATATTTCTCAACAGTGGAACCTTGAATACAAATTTGTCCTTATCGTCTTTTGTTACGTTGTATCTGCCGAGAGTATTGGTGTCTTTGTCATATGGTTTTGCCACTCCGAATTTCTGATATGAATTCCCCCCGACACCAACACCGTTATGGCATGAGACACAGCCTTTATCTTTAAACAGATTATATCCTTCCAGCTCAGATTCAGAGATGGATTTATCGTAGCCAATAAGCCATTGATCAAATCTTGAGTTTGGTGTGGTCAACGTCTCTTCAAATGCCGCAATAGCATCAGTGACCTGGTCAATATGAATCTTTTCATCCGTATACATCTCTTTTGAAGCATACACGTCATTAAACCATTTGACATACTGCGGTATCGATTGTAATACACTCACTGCCAACTCATGGTTTGAACCCATTTCAAAAGGGTTGGCTATTGGGCCGCCGGCCTGTTCTTTCAAGTCCTTTGCGCGGCCGTCCCAGAATTGTGTGAGATTGAACTTTGCATTCAGGACGGTAGGTGAGTTTATAGGGCCGAAGAACCATTTATGCCCGATAGAGGTTGGCAGATTGTCTGCACCTCCTGTCGAGAGGTTATGACATGAATTACAGGTTATCCAACCGGATTTGGACAATCTGGGTTCAAAAAACAATTTCTTTCCCAGCTCCACCTTTGCCCTGTCGTAGTCAAAGTTGATTGGTATTGGCCTGATAGGTTCATTGGAACGTGCAGATTTAGCACCGCCTGACATCCTTCCGCCTCTACCATAGCCTATCATTGATTCATCAGCAGCAGTAGTAAATGCCGGGATTACAGCATTGATAATGATAAAAATTGATAAACTGCAAATTGCAGTGAATTTAATGATATTCATTTGTTCTCCCTTTTTAGTTAGCGATTTGTATATTTTTCTTATAGTCAATAATATTTATTAAATTTAACATTGTCAAGGGCATTTAATTGCGCTTTTTTTTGCAAAAATATCAATAACATTGATTTTGTTGACATTTCTAATTTAGCTTGCTAAGTTGGTTCCGTGATGAAAAAGATATTCGTACCTGAAGAAAACAAATCAGGCAGGAAGAGTAAAGAGGGCTCAGAGGGTGAAGAGATTAAACCTCTCCTGGGCAGATTGTATAGTGAGGATGCAGGGGAGGTAGAGCAGGCGCTTGAAGAGATTGGCAGAGTAGGAAAAGGTAATAGCGATGCTATGGGGGCTGTTCAGGAGTTCTTAAGGAAAGAAAAGCGAATGCTTCTACGTATTTTAGCTATACAGACCATTGTAAAGATAAAGAAGTTTACTCAGCCTACTACTGAGCAATTCAGAAAGCCCATTATCTTTGACTGCCCGGGTGCAGAGAAGATAAAAAGGATAGAAATTATAGACGTAACATGCCCGCACTGTCACAAGAAGGGTACGGCATCGGTGGCCGGCTTTGAGAATGAATTTACCTGTGAGAGCTGCGGGGAGGTGATACAACGTGATCTACCCAATAGTTGTATTGAAAAGTGTCCCGTGGGGAGTGAGTGTGTTGGTGAAGAGCGTTACCGGAAATATATGAAGGGCAGAGAAAGAAACAGGCACTAATTTCACGAATTGACACTAAGGTAAAAAGCGAAAGGCAAAAGGCAAGATTCACCGCTAAGGCGCAAAGAACGCAAAGGGAAAAGCTTTTTTTTGACAGGATTTACATGATAATTATTTTCTTATTAATCCGTGTTTTATCAGTGTTTGTCAGCGGCTAAATTCTCTTTCTTTTCTTTTGTCTTTTAACCTATATTTTAGTTTTTCTTTGTGCCCTCTGCGTTAAGATTTGTTTTTTTCGTGAAAATTCGTGAAATTCGTGTCTGGCTTTTACGCTTCGAACTCAGCTACCCAAAGATCATGTTTGTTACAGAAGCTGGTAGCATACAGCGTTGTAGTGTCCCATGCATACTTTGATTGAGTATCAGATAGCCCAAACACTGATTTTGCTTCTGCATCAGATGGGGCAAACGTTTTTTCGCCCAGGACGTCGCCATTCCCGGAGACGAGTGTATGCCTTACAATGTAGTGTTCGTCAGTCATACCATGGGTGGTTGTGACGGTTACTTTATTTCCTTCAACATTGACATTTGGAAGGTGTCCGCCAACCTTCTTTGACCATTTACCCGGTTTTTGCGCTGTATACACGATACCTCCGGGAAACGAAGCAGAATCAGCCGACACAGGTGATATCTGGCCAACAGCCATACCGGCGGTTACGGCTAATGATGATTTAAGGAATGCTCTTCTATTTGACATAATATTTCTCCTCTCGTGTTAATATTTGTTAACCTTATAGTCGATTCGATATACAACAAAAATAATCAGCTGAAATTCCATCTTGCCATTTCGTATACGTCTTTGATGCTTTTACCTGTCTCTAAAACTACTGTGGGTTCAAAACCGCAGTGCATCATGCAGTTGCGGCAGCGGGGGTCTTTGTCCGTGCCGTATTTGTCCCAATCTGTGCTGTCCATCAATTCCTGAAAGGTTTCATAATATGCGTCTGTGATTAGATAGCAGGGACCTTTCCATCCAAGATAGTTTCTTGTCGGATTGCCCCATGGTGTGCATGCCAGGTCTCTTTCTCCCATTAGAAACTTTAGATACATTGGGGTGTTCATGATCTTATATTTTTTTGACAGTTCATAGATAAAGCTGAATTTTTTGTGAAATTCTTCTTTCTGAATGAATACGTCATTTGAATTGTCTTCAAAACTGAATCCCGGTGAGACAAGCAAACCGTCAATATCCATATCTGTGAGAAATTTGAACAATTTTTCTATCTCTTCCGGGTCGGTATCTTTGAAAATAGTTGTATTAGTGCATACAGTAAAACCCAACTGCTTGGCCTTTTTAATAGAATCTGTTGCCTTCTTGAATATTCCTTTTGCACAAACGATCCTGTCATGAGTTTCTTCCATTCCATCCAGGTGTACGTTAATGTTCAGATATGGACTGGGCTGATATTTATTTAAGGAATCGCCCAGTGTGATTCCGTTTGTACACAGGTAAATGTGCCGCTTTCTGGCTATCAACCCGTTTACTATCTTATCAAGATCAGGGTGCAGGAAGGGCTCTCCTCCTGTAACTGAGACTACAGGTGCTCCGCATTCGTCAGCCGCCTGCATGCACTCATCAACACTCATTTTCCTGTCCATTGTATCCTTGAATTCCAGTATTCTACCGCACCCTTCGCATGTAAGGTTGCAGTTGTGTGTGATTTCGAGCATCAATACAAGAGGAAATCGTTTAACCGATGAGGTTCTGTTTTTTAATAAATATTTGGTGAGAGAGTAAGTTTGTTTGAATGAGCTTCTCATTATTTTTCATTTATACTTGTTTGTGAAATAATTTGACATAAATATCTATTTGTGATAGAGTTACAACTTTGGTGAAATTCTGCTGCCAGGACCTGCCCCCGTCCGTACCGGCACGGGCAGGCGGCTGCGTTGTTCGGGCAAAAAGAGCTAAAGGTATAAAAAGTGATCCTATACCTTATAGACTGAGCAATATACGCAACTCATTCAAGTATTATGCATTTTATATTTAAAGTCAAGGTTAAAAGATGATAGCTGTTTTGTGCGCGATACGACAGGAAATAAGCCCTTTAGTTGCCTGTATAAACGTACATAAAAAATCTGATATAGATGGAACGCTGCTTTTCCAGGGAGACCTTAATGGCTTGCCTCTTGCGCTGGTTCAGGGTGGGGTGGGCAGAAAAAATGCTGTTAAGGCGGCAGATTATTTATTAGAATCTGTAAGTGTTGACTTGTTGATTTCTGCCGGTGTTGCGGGAGGCATAAGGCACGACCTTAATGTAGGCGACCTGGTCGTGGCAGAAAGTGTTGGCCATAGTAATCAATGTGATTTCGACGGTGAAGAGTTGCAGCTGGAGTCAGATTATGTCTGCGACAAAGAAGTCTTTCAGTTAGCCAGGCAGCTTAGTAAAGGTATGGAATCGAAGTTCCACTTCGGCAGTCTGTTGACTGTGGATAAGGTCATAAGCAGTGCAAGTACAAAAAAAAGGATTGGGGAGCAGAATTCTTTTTTAGCCGTAGAAATGGAGAGTGCCGCGGTTGCTGAGGTTGCATCCAGAAAAGGTGTTAAGTTTGCAGCAATACGTTCGATCTCAGATGGCATAGATGATGACCTGCATCTTGATTATGACTCTATAATGTCTGATGAAGGGAAGGTAAAGGCTGCGAGCATAGCATTGGATGTTTTAAAAAACCCGCAGAAATTGTCGCTTTTGAGACGCCTTAACAAACAGACAAGGACGGCAGCTAAGAGTCTGGCTCTTTTCATGTCTGAACTTATTCCTGTTATTTATGATAAAAACGTTAGTCTGGTAACATAGATTTTTTGGGAGGTAATATGCCGGATAAAAAGATTGGGATTGTAATGGGTAGTGATTCTGATTTGAGTACTATGCAGGAAACACTTAACGTCCTTGATGAATTTGGAGTGAAATATGACGTTGATGTAGTCTCCTGTCATCGATCTCCACTCCGTGCGCATAAATATGCTGTGAGTGCGGAGAAAAAGGGGTACAAGGTTATTATCGGCGGTGCGGGGGGAGCTGCACATCTTGCAGGTGTAATAGCGGCGTTGACGCCTCTTCCGGTTATTGGCGTGCCTATGTTAACGTCTGATCTGGGCGGATTGGATTCCCTTTATTCTACGATACAGATGCCGGGTGGTGTCCCGGTTGCTGCAGTAGGGATAGGGAAGGCCGGTGCAAAGAATGCGGCCCTTCTGGCGATTCAGATTTTAAGTACTTCAGACAAGGGCCTTAGAAAGAAGATTCTTGATTATAAGAAGAAACAGGCCGATAAGGTTATTCAGAAAGATAAAAACGTTAAGAAAATATTGAAGAAATCAAAAAAATAGCGAAATAATTTAAATACTACGAGGGAGATTTTTGTGCCGTTGCCAACAATTGAATGGATTGGTGAAATAGATGGAAAGATTAAGCTTATTGATCAGACTCTATTACCTAATGAATTAAAATATGTTTACTGCGATGACAAAGAGAGTATTTACCATGCAATAAAGACATTAATGGTCAGGGGTGCCCCTGCTATCGGTATTGCCGGTGCTATGGGTGCAGTAGTAGGTATAAAGAACTGCGATGCAGCAGACTTCGAATCCTTCTTTAATGAGATGAAGAAGGTGACTTCTTACCTGGGTTCTTCAAGGCCGACAGCCGTAAACCTGTTCTGGGGCCTGAAGCGTATGGAAGATGTTGCACAAAAGAATAGTCAGCGGTCGGTTTCAGAGATTAAGAACATACTCCTTGAAGAGGCAAAAACCATACTTGAAGAAGATAAAACAATATGCCGCAAGATAGGTGAAAATGGCGAATCACTTTTAGAAGACGGTAGTTGTGTGATAACTCATTGTAATGCCGGGGGGCTTGCTACGGGAGATTATGGAACAGCCCTGGCCGTTATGTTTGCAGCTGCAGAGAATGGGAAAAACATCAGTGTCTATGCAGATGAAACCCGTCCTTTGCTTCAGGGTTCAAGGCTTACAGCGTGGGAGCTTAAGAATGCCGGTATTGATGTCACGTTGATATGTGATAATATGGCAGCTCATACCATGAAACAGAGGAAGATTGATTGTGTAATTGTAGGGGCGGACAGGATTGCAGCAAATGGCGATGCTGCGAATAAGATAGGCACGTACAGTCTTTCTATAATTGCAAAGGAACACAATGTGCCGTTTTATGTTGCAGCGCCTGCATCAACATTTGATTTGAGTATAGCTTCCGGTGATGAAATTCCTATAGAGGAGAGACATTCGGATGAAGTTACCAGTATTTCAGGTAATAAGATTGCTCCGGATGGCATAAAGGTATTTAATCCTGCTTTTGATGTTACACCGGCATCGAATATAGCAGCCATCATTACTGAGAGAGGTATAATTAATAGTCCGGATAAGGAAAAAATTGAAAATATTATTGGGAACAATACGTAAGGAGGACACCGTGACATCATTTAAATATTTCATCTTGCTGTTTATGTCTATATTTTTAACAACGTTAGTTCTTTCAGGGTGCGGTTCAAAAGGTACGACAACAAAATTCAGATTTACTCCTATTGGAAGTATGGAAGAAGAGACAATTGGTCACGGTATGACGGATCCGGCAAAGCTTACCGAGGACCTTGATGTATTATTACAAAGTGAAGATGCGAAAAGGATGGAAAGGCTGCAGGAAGAAACAAAGGCAAAAGCTGAAGCAGAAAAGAACCCTTCCGTGCAAAAGGTTGAAGAAATTAAGTGAGGATGAATTACTGATAGCTAAAGGCTTTCAGCCTTAATCTGCAAGCCTTAACCCTTGTTTTCTTGCATATTCGTAAACTGTATTGAATTCTTTATGGGTTATGGGCCTGTTTATTTCAGGAAAATCCCGGGCCTTAAATGTCGGCCTGTATTGTTCCATAATATTTACAAACGTATTATTTGATATTTCATTCGCAAGGAAATCGATTATGTCCAGGCTGCCTGCGACGTTGCCCGGCATTACCAGATGACGAACCAGGAGTCCCCGTGTTGCTATACCACCCTTAATCTCTAAATCTCCAAC
>Ga0187833_10006643_pt1 | contig 10640 bp, 12 predicted proteins | sample ETNtaG_37_FD_167968 | JGI IMG/M metagenome (GOLD analysis project Ga0187833, IMG submission 167968) | Marine microbial and viral communities from oxygen minimum zone, Eastern Pacific Ocean - ETNP2014_SV_400_PacBio MetaG (Illumina Assembly) | ecosystem: Environmental > Aquatic > Marine > Hypoxic... | reverse complement strand
ATCGGATCTCTCTGCAAAATATGCTACGTCTACACCATGTTCAATACTATCAAATCTTCTAGGAACATGACAAACTACAATTGTTTTATTTGGATCTGTTACTAAATGTCTTAACTCTTGGAGATTTGAATGTTGCATTGCTCCTTGTCTGGGTCCTTTATCAGAACCTATTAAATAATCTTCTTCATCAAAAAGAAAATCTAAATCTGGTAAGAATACTAAATCATGATCTTCTTGTTCTACTTTTTGAACCCTGATAGTGTCGATCATAGGATACATATTAGAAAAAAAATCTACAACTGACCCAAAAACTGCTGCAGTTTCGTGTGATCCTGGTTGGACAAAAGTTTCTAATCCACTTTCTCCGATAGTAGTTAGAACAGAACCTAAATGGTCTTGGCTTGCTTTTAGAGTTCCTTGTTCATCTCCAATATCTCCATTTAAAATTAATTTATCTGCTCCACGTTCTACTAAAATCTTTCTTGCTATTTCTACAGCAGGTAAAGGAATTCTATGAATATCTGAAAGTATTCCATATCTAATTATCATAGTAATATATGTTGTTTTTCTCTTTATAAATATTCCTATTTGTAACCATCACAAAGTAACTAAACTTTAATAGCAAAACACTATAGAAATCCATATAAAGAACAGTTAGATTATAAAAATTAAGATGAAAATAGCTTTTGTTGCACCATTTTTCTTTCCTGTTGTTGGGGGGGTAGAACAAGTGGTTTATGAATTGGGGAAAAGATTGATTAAAGAGGGTCATGAAGTCCATGTGTTTACTTCAGATTGTGGAAGGAAAGAGTATAGTGAAGGAAAAAGTTGTAGATTAAAAGAAAAAGAAGTAGAATTTGAAGGTATAAAAGTTCATAGGGGTTATCATTTATTTCATGTTTCTGATAGAGGAACAATATGGTTGAATTATGGAAAGTTATGGAAAGAAAATTTTGATGTTATACATAGTCATGTTACTGGTCATTTTTGTGGTTTTATGGCAGGTTTAATTGCTAAGATAAGAGGGATAAGATATGTTCATACAACTCATTCTCCTTGGACTGATAAACATAGACCGTTATTAGCAAGATTGGCAGTTGGATTAGCCGGTTTAAGTTGGGGTAGATTAACTTTGAAGTTTGCAGATAAAATTATATCTATTACTCCTTGGGAATTTGATCAGTTAAAAAAGTGGGGAGCTAAACAAGATAAAATAATATATTTACCTAATGGTATGGATAAGATATTTTTTAAGAAAATAGAAGATAATCAGTTTAGGAAGAAATTTAAAAATGAAATTGTTTTATTCTTAGGAAGATTACATGTTACTAAAGGTCCTGAGAAATTAGTTGAGGTTGCTAAAGAAATTTTAAAAGAAAGAGATATGGATTTTGTTTTTGTGGGTCCGGATGAAGGTATGTTAGAAGAAATGGAAAAAATAAGAGATGGAGAAAAAAGAATTCATATTTTGGGAGCAGTTAAAGGTAAAGAAAAATTAGCTGAAATTTATCAAGGGAGTGATGTTTATGTTTTGCCAAGTTATAGGGAAGGATTACCGTTGACTTTATTCGAAGCTTATGCTTCTGGTTTGCCTGTTGTTGCAAGTCCTGTAAATGGAATTCCTTATGAAATGAAAGAAGGTGTTAATGGTTTTTTTGTTAATTATGGAGATTTGAAGAATTTAAAAGAAAAAATATTGAAAGTTTTAGATGATAAAGAATTAAGTAAAAAGTTTAGTGAAAATAATAAAGAAAAAGCTAAAAATTTTAGTTGGGATAAAATATTAGAAAGAACTAAGGAAGTGTATAAATGAAATTACATCATATCGGTATTGTTGTTGAAAATATAGAAGAAAGTAAAGAGAAATATGAGAAAATATTTGGGGTTGAAAGTGGAGAAGTTTATTTAGACGAGAATATGAAGGTTAAAGTTATGTTTTTTGATTTGGGTGATAGTAAAATAGAATTAGTTGAGCCTGTTGGAGAAAGTGGTGTTAGTAGATATTTAAAAGAGAAAGGTGAAGGATTTCATCATATGGCTTATGAGGTAAAAGATATTGATTTAACTGTTAAAAATTTAAAAGAGAAAGGTTGTAAAGTTGTTGTTGAACCTGTTGAAGCTTATGAAGGGAAGGTTGCTTTTATACATCCTAAGGATGTTGGGGTTTTAATTGAGTTTGTGGAAGTTAAATAATATTTCTATTTTTACCCAAAAGCTTTAAAAAGGGGTATATAATGAGTTTATTTAGTGTTCAAGTAAAATTGAACAATTAATTAATATTAGGAGGAAAACATGGAAGGAACAGTAAAATGGTTTAGTAGAGACAAAGGATACGGTTTCATCGAAGGTGAAGATGGCAAAGATTATTTTGTTCATAATTCAGCTTTGGACGGAACTTTTTTAAGAGAAGGCGATAAAGTATCTTTCGAACCTACTGAAACAGATAAAGGTGTACAAGCACAAAATGTTACCTTGCTTCAAAAAGGTAGTGAAATCGGAAACGATGAATCAGAAGCAAGCGAAGAAACAGAAAGTACAGAAGAATCTGAAACTAAAGAAGATTCAGAAGAATTTTAGAGTTTAGTAGGAAAGTACAAAAGTTATTCTTTTTTTATTTTTTTTAATATTTTTTCGATAAATTTAAGTATTTTAGAGTATTATAAGTAGTATATTCAATGAAAATAAGAGATTTAGTTCTTTGGACGGGTATGTCATTAGGTTTGGGTATGCTAAGTTATAAAAGTAGTGCTGATAGTCCAGAAGCTTTAGCAAAAATGGATCCGGTTGTGCCTGTTACTGTAGAGAAATTAAATGATTTGGAAGAAATTGAAGAAGGAACAATAAGATATCCTTCATTAGAACCTCAACTAATTGAGGTAAGACAAGATTCTGTTTCAGGATTAGAACAAATAATAAATTCAAATAATGAAAGACCGAAATCTTCTGAACCGAGATTAATGGTTGGTGAATTAAGACCAGTTTCACAAGAATTACCTTTAGAACCAGAGATTGGTGGAGTAGATGATTCATATGTGCCTGAATTGGAAATTGAATTAGGTGGTAAAAAAGAAAGGAGACAACATAGAATTGAACTTAGAAGAGAGAAAAAACAAGGAAGAGATGTATCACGAAGTTCTAATCCAGCTGTGTCTTATCACACACCAGAAGAATTAGGAATTGTACCTATACCATTTAGTGAAGATAATTTTAGTCAGAGTTTTAAACAAGGATCAGCTAGTGCTAGTTTTAGTGCTTCACTTAATTTAAGGACAGGACTTAGAGGTCAAGATCTTAGTTTAGTTGATGGAAAAACTTCTTTGAAGTATGATACAGCTACTAAATATGATGTTGTTAGTGATGTTTCTATGTCAGAAAGTTTACTTCTAACTGGTTTAGATGAAATGGCAAAACAAGAAGCAGAATTAGAAAAGAAAAAAATAGCTGCAATGAATCCTTATGATAGGATATTATACCAACAGCAACAAAAAGAACCTACTATTGCTGAACTTCGTGATAATTTAGTTGATAATAATTTTGGTTTGGGTGAAGTGCAGTCAAGAACAACCAATTATGGTTTTGGTCATGGTGAAGCAAATTTTGGTTTACGACAAACTGAAGTAAGGAATGCAGAAGGGAATATGGAAAAAAGACAATTTTTTAATGCTGCATATCAAGGATTTAGTTTTGCAGAGGATGAAAAACTTACTACTATCTTAGCTGGTCTTGATGATGAACATAAATTGAGTTTTCAAAGAGGAGTAATAGGACAGACTGCTCAAAAAACAGATATACATGGATCAGCAATTCAACTTAATTTAAACGGTATGGAAGCATTAGTAAGACGTGAGCAAGGGATACAAGATGTGTATAAATTGTCCTCTGGAGAACCTGGAACTGGTTGGTCTGCTTTTCATAGATTAACATTAAATTCTAAACAGACTACCTTAAATGTAAGAGGATATCAATTAGGACATATTGTAGATCCTGCTGGTGAAAGATATTTATTAGATTTAGGTCCAAAAAAATCTGGATTAGGATTTGGTGAAGAATATTTATTTTTGCATTATGGTGCTACTGAAGGATTGGATTTTTTATTTGAAGAAAATGATTTAATTGGAACTTCTAGATTTGGTTTTTCATTAGATGATACGGTTAGTTTTGCAAGAACTAAAAGTGGAGTTAATAGTGATTTAAAAGTTACATCTCCAGAATTAATGGGAGCAACATACATAGTAAAAACAGTTGGTTCAGTTACTACGAAAAGTTTAGCTTTTCCAGAACAAGGTGTGACTTTTTTTGAGAATCCTGTGGCTCAAGGAGTTGAATATTCTCATGATGGAGATTATTTAAAAGTTGAAGAAGTAGTATCTCTAGATAATCCTGAGGGTCAAGTTGTTGTAACAGCACAACATCATAAATTACCTGTTAGAGTAGAAGTAGGTGATGAAACACGATTTTTTTATTCGAAAGATGGTTTAGCTTTTACATATGATGGAAAATTTTCTAGTATTATTGGTACAAGAGATTTGAGTAACGTTCTTGGGTTTAATAGTGAAGGTCATTTAGTTGTTGGGATGAATCATACTCCCCAAGTAGGACAAACTGGTTTAGTTCAAGCATCATTTGGACCTTTTACTGGAGAAATGCATTTATCAATGTCAGAAGGATTTAGCGATGCACAGATTCTTAAATGGTATGCAACTGTGGAAGAGGGGTATTTTAGTTTAGGTGCGATTCAAGCTTTAAATCAAGAACCTGGTTTTACAGGAAATATTGATATTCCTTTAGGTCCAAGTGGCGGTCTTAGTGCTAGACTACTTTATCAGTTAGATAATCCTTTAGCTGGTGGAGAGCATACTATTGAAGCTACCTTAGTTGGTAAGTATAGTAGGTAAGCTAATTTTAAACAGTTAAATTTCTTAAATTGTTTAAGCAGTAAATAGTAAAGTTTATGTAGAAATTAGGATTTTTTTATAATTATGATAAAGATGGTGGTTTGGGATTTGGATAATACTTTATGGGAAGGTAGTGTATACTATAAAGATAAGGAAAAAATTAGGTTAAAAGAAGGAAGTAAGGAAGTTTTAAAAGAGTTAAAAAAAAGGGATATTAAAAATGTTGTTTGTAGTAAGAATTATTTTGAGGATGGAGAGAGGAAATTAAAAGAATTTAAATTATTAGATTTTTTTGAAGATTTAAAAATAAATTGGGAATTGAAAAGTAAAAATATTTTAGAATTAATGGAGAAATTTAAAGTTGGTAAAGAAGAAGTTTTGTTTATTGATGATGATGCGTTTCAGAGAGAGGAAGTTAGTGGAATAGGTGTTAAGAGTTTATATTTTGAAGATCCTTTGGATGTTTTGGAAGTTGGAGGAATAAAAGAATTATTAGAAGAAGATAGAGTTAGGTTGTTGAAAGAGCAAAGAGAAAGGGAAAAAGGGGAGAAGGAACATAAAGGTGATTATAAGGAATTTTTGAAGAAATGTGAAATGAAAATGATTATTAGAGAAGTTAAGGATAGTGATTGGGAAAGAGTTGTTCAGTTGTTAAATAGAACTAATGAATTAAATGCTACTTCTAATAGATATAAGTTAGATGAATTAAAAGAAAGTTATGAATTGAATAATGATAGGGTTTTTGTTGTTGAGTTAAAAGATAAATTTGGTGAATATGGGATTATAGGTGAAGCAATAATTGATACAATGAATGAATTTTGGGGTATAAGAGATTTAACTGTTTCTTGTAGGACAATGGGAAGAGGTATTGGTGGAGCTTTAGTTGTTGGTGTTTTGAAGAAAGGAAAAGAAGAAGGAATTAAGAAAGTAAGAGGTTATGTTAAAGAAACAGAAAGTAATTGGAGAATGAAACCTTTGTTTGAAAAAAGAGGTTTTAAGAAGATTGAAGAAAAAGATAAGGTTAGTAGTTATGAATTTGATTTAAGTAATGAAATAAATGATTTTCCTGAGTATTTGGGAGTTGAGATGAAATGAAAGAATTAAAAGGAGCAAATATAGATATAGGTTTAACTAGTGAAGATAAAGTAGAATGGAAACAAGATAAATGTCCTTGGAATGAAGAAGAAGGAAGTGAAAAACATAAATGTGCAGTCAAAAATGTTTCAATTTGTAAATATTTTAAAGGTGTAAAGCCGTTAGATATTGTTTTGTGTGGTTATAAGAAATAATTTAACTGTAAGCTTTTTTGAGAAAAGCTTAATTGAGAAAAGAGGAAGTTTTAAAAAGAAGTTGTATATTGTTGTTTTTGGGGGTTATGAAATGATAACTAGATTGGGTGGTTTACATCCTGCAAGAAAAGTTGAAATAGAACCTGTAGAAGAACTTGTTGAATTGCCTAATGATAACAATATTTTTACTTTAGAAGGAGTTTCTCTTAAATTATTTTTAAGAACATTTCTAGACAAAGTTGATTCTTTATTTAGTGATCAAGTAGTTGAAGAATATACACCATTTGGTGATACTTGGAAAGGAGATGAATATAGGGGGCATACTCCTTTAAAATATAGAGGATTGAATGAACCAATGCAATGGGATTGGAAGTCTATTGATGAGTTCCCATTTATGTTATTTTTTAAGTCATTAGCTACTGATTTAATAGAGGATGGGTATTATGTTCATATGTGTTTTAATGAAAATCCTCAATTTGCTTTTTTAGATTCAGTAAAACCAGAACAAGAAGGAAAAGTTGGGGGATTATATACATGTTTTCAAAATCATGATTTACGTTCTCCAATGGATAGACATAAAAAAATTTATGTTGTTAGTAATCCGGTTAATATTCATAACTTTGAATAAAATTGGATAACAATCTTAAAAACTCAAGAGATGATAGGAGAAATAAAATGGGATGTAAAGATAGTTTAGAAATTAGAGAAACAGTTGATAAGGCTAGAAGAGAAGCAGAAAGAATAAATACTGAATTATGTGATCTTGGTAAAAATCGTGTACAAATACCCGATATAAGAATGAAATTGAGTAGTGTTGTTAGATCTACCATTCAACATGGAGTTATAGGTGGTAGTGAGTCAACATTAGAAGAATCTATAAGATTTAATAGTCATCGTCCCAGTAGTGCTACAATGACTAACCCAAAAATATTGCGTGGAAGTGCAGAAGTAGTTTGTTATGGTTATACTATAGATCCAACAGGTAAAAGAGGTTGTTATGAAGAATGTCCGTTTTATAAAGAATAAATTTTTTCTTTTTTTATTCTAATCTTTTTCTTTCGCTAACGTTTCTTTTCCCTAAAAATTGTAGACAATTTTAGGGCACCAAAAATCTTTTTATTTTTGAGTGTCTAAAAGAAAGGTTAACAGTTAAATTTCTTAAATTGTTTAAGCAGTAAATAGCAAAGTTTATTTAGAATTGATATTCTTTTAGATTTAAGATGAAATTAGGTAAGAATGTTGTTATTGATCCCGAAGCTAGTGTAGATGAAAGTGTAGAGATTGGAGATAATTCAGTAATAGTTGGAAAGAGTAAAATTGGAAAGAATGTTGTTATTGGCCATAATTCTGTAATTGGATTTCCTCATAAGAAGAATTTGAAAGAGAAAGGTATAGGAAAGAGTGATGGTTGTGTGATTAATGAAGGATGTTTGATTAGAAGTAATGTAGTGATATATGAAGGTGTTGTATTAGAAAAAGAAGTTGAAACTGGACATAATGTAATGATAAGAGAGAATAGTTGTATAGGTAAAGGAAGTAAAATTGGAAGTTATGTTAGTATAGAATGGGATAATGTTATTGGTGAAGGTTGTGTTTTTCAAGGTCATAGTATGACAAGTGAAGGTAGTAGAATTGGGAATAATGTTTTTTTAGGTCCTTTTTTTAATAGTACTGGAGATAATAGTATGGGAAGAGTTGAAGGTGAATATAAACCTAATCCTGCTGTTATAGAAGATAATGTAAGGATTGGTTCTAGTGTAGTTTTGTTACCTGGAATTAAGTTAGGTAAGGATAGTGTTATTGGTGCTGGAAGTGTAGTTACTAAGGATGTAAAAGAAGGGAAAGTTGTTATTGGTGTTCCTGCTAGAGAGAAATAAGTTGTAACTGGTTCGCTTTGCTCACAAAAAAAATATTGTTCTAGAACAGATATATCTTTAAATAAGGAAAATATAAGGAATTATTATAAGATGATTAAAATTTCTGAACCTTTAATAGGAAAAGAGGAAAAAGAAGAAGTAGTTAAGGTAATTGAATCAGGAATGTTAGTGCAAGGTGAAAAAGTAAAAGAATTTGAAGAAAAGTTTAGTAAGTATGTTGGAAGTAAGCATGCGATTGCTGTTAATTCTGGAACTGCTGCATTACATTTAAGTTTGTTAAGTTTAGGAATAAAAGAGAATGATGAAGTAATAACAAGTGGTTTTAGTTTTATTGCTAGTGCGAATTCAGTTAAATTTTGTAATGGTAAAGTTAAATTTGTGGATATAAAAGATGATTATAATATAGATAGTAGTAAGATAAAAGAAAAGATAAATGAAAAAACAAAAGTAATAATGCCTGTTCATTTGTATGGGAATAGTTGTGATATGGATGAGATTTTAGAGATAGCTAAAGAAAATAATTTGAAAGTTGTTGAGGATTGTTGTCAAGCTCATGGTGCTGAGTATAAAGGTAAGAAATTGCCTATAGGAGATGTTGGATGTTTTAGTTTTTATCCAAGTAAAAATATGACGACTGGTGAAGGTGGGATGATTGTTACTAATGATGATGAGATAAATGAAAAATGTAGATTGTTAAGAGATCATGGAAGTAAGGAAAGGTATAAACATGAAATTTTAGGTTATAATTATAGGATGATGGATATGAATGCTGTTATTGGTATTAAGCAGTTAGAAAGATTAGATGAGTTTAATAAAAAAAGGATAGAAAATGCAGAATTTTATAATAAAAATTTAAAAAATGTTAAAAAACCTGTAACTGAAAAAGAAAAAAAGCATGTTTATCATCAATATACTGTTAGAGTTAAGAATAGAGATGAAGTTATAAAAAAACTAGAAGAGAATGGAATTGGTTATGGAATTTATTATGATAAGCCTATTTACAAACAAGAAAGTTATAATGAAGATTTAAATTTAGAAAATACAGAAAAAATTTGTAAAGAAGTTTTAAGTTTGCCTGTTCATCCTAATTTAACTGAAAAAGATTTGAAAAAAGTAGTTGAGGTGTTTAAATGAAAGCTGGTGTTATTGGTGTAGGAGTAATGGGGAAGAATCATGCTCGGATTTATTCTGAGTTAGGAATTTTGAAATGTGTAGCTGATATAAATGAAAAAAGTTTGAAAGAAATAAGTGAGAAACATGGGGTAAAAGGTTATTTGGATTATAAAGAAATGTTGGAGAAGGAAGATTTAGATTTAGTTTCAATAGTAGTTCCTACGAATAAACATAGGGAAGTTGCATTAGATGTAATTGAAAAAGGAGTTAATTTGTTAATTGAAAAACCAATTGCAAATAAAATTGATGAAGCTGTTGAAATAATAAAAAGTGCTAAAGAAAAAAATGTTAAGTTGATGATTGGTCATATAGAAAGGTTTAATCCTGGAGTTCAGGCTTTGAAGAAAGTTATTGATAATAAGGAATTAGGAAAAATAAGTAGTGTAACTGCAAAAAGGGTTGGTGTGAGTCCTTTAAGGATTAATGATGTGAATGTGGTTGTTGATAGTGCGATTCATGATATAGATGTTTTTAATTTTTTGTTTGGGAAAAAACCAGAAAAAATAGTTGGTAAGATGGGGAAAATATTAGATCATCATGAAACTGAGGATTATAGTCATATATTTTTAGATTATGGTGAATTTAGTGGTTTTATAGAAGCAAATTGGTTGACTCCTATTAAAATTAGGAAATTGTATGTTACTGGTAGTGAAGGTTATGCAGAATTAGATTATATTAATCAAGAATTGGTATTGTATAAAAGTAGAAATAGGGAATTAGAAGATTGGATTGATTTTAGTGGTTTTAGGAATGTTGGTAGTTGTGATAAGATAGAAGTTGGTGTTGAAGTTAGAGAACCTTTGAAATTGGAGATTGAACATTTTGTTGATTGTGTTAGAAATGATAAAGAAGTGTTAGTTAGTGGTGAGGATGGGTTGGAAGCGTTGAAGGTTGCGTTGAGGGTTATTGGAGAAAAAGATAACTAGATGGTGTGTATCCTGATAAAGAAACTTTATCTAAAGGAGATGTAGAAATTTTTGTATATGAAACCAGACAAACTTATATTAAAACAGAAGAAACTGAATAATTCTCATCCAACCTTTCTAAACAAATCATTAGTACTTAAACAACAAGAATTTTTTCCATTACTGAATAACCAGTTATTTTTATTTAGTTTTATACTTCCTTTTTCTGTTAACCAAGGTTCTATTTTAGTCATTATTTCTTTAGATACAGTTAGATTTTTACCTTTCATTAATTCTAATCCGGTTTTTAGTAGTTTTTGTTTCATTTTTTATTCACACTCCACAATATCTATATCATCACAAAATTCAAAACCTCTACAAGAATAAAATGGAGGATCTCTTTCTCCAATATTAAACTCCCCATAACATTTGCATTCTTCATAATAAGTTTTACAATCTCTGTTTAAAGGATCATTTGAATCATAATTATATCTATAAGGT
>Ga0187833_10006642_pt1 | contig 10640 bp, 19 predicted proteins | sample ETNtaG_37_FD_167968 | JGI IMG/M metagenome (GOLD analysis project Ga0187833, IMG submission 167968) | Marine microbial and viral communities from oxygen minimum zone, Eastern Pacific Ocean - ETNP2014_SV_400_PacBio MetaG (Illumina Assembly) | ecosystem: Environmental > Aquatic > Marine > Hypoxic... | reverse complement strand
TAAATTTTCAATAATATCAGCAGAGTCTGCGGGATGAAGTTCTTTTAGAGTTTTGTTCAAAAATGCTGTGTCATTATCTTTGATTTTTTTACTAAAAACACTAATAAATTCTTTATTAAACTCAAAATTTACTTTTTTATCTGATATTTCTTTTGTTAAACTCATAAATATAAGTTTTTTATTAATTTTTGAACTATTTAGTTGATTTTGTTTAAAACCACAAACTTAAAATGAATATTGAAGTTAAAAAAGCTGCTAAACCAGTTGATTATATTGATTCTATGAAGATCTTGGAAAAGAGAGTTGAGGATGTATTTTTGGAGAAAAAAGACGAACTTTTGTGGATACTAGAACATGACACCGTATATACAGCTGGCAGCAGTTCAAAAGAGGAAGATTTATTAGACAAAAATTTACAAATAATAAAAACAAATAGAGGTGGAAAACATACTCTTCACTCACCGGGTCAAAAAGTAATCTATTTTGTCTTAAATTTGAATAAAAGAAAAAGAGATATTAGAATTTTGGTTCATAAAATTGAAAATTGTATAATAGAAATTCTTAAAGAATATAAAATAAAATCATACCCTGACAAAAAAAATATTGGAATATGGGTAGGAAATTCAAAAAATTTAATGAAAATAGCTGCCATCGGCATTAGAGTTAAAAAATGGATTGCTTTTCATGGTTTTTCATTAAATGTTCACAATGATTTATCTAAATATAAAAAAATTGTTCCATGTGGAATAAAAGATAAAGGTGTTACTAGTTTAAAAGAAATGGGTATAAAAAATTTTTACAATATTGATGAAATTATTGTTAGGAAATTTTTAAATACTTTTCTTTGAGAATATTTTTAAAAGAAAATGGTATTTCTGCGGAAAAACTGTATTTAGAGTCTGCAATTGAAAAATTGATTTTATAAGCATGTAACATAAGTAAATTTTTCTTGTTTGTCTTGCCAGAAAAAATTCTATACTTATTGTCACCTAAAACAGGGCATCCATGAATTAATAGTTGTTTTCTTAATTGATGTTTTCTTCCCGTTTGAGGATTAAGTTTTAATAGTGAATAATTGTTATTAGTATCAAGAACTTTAAAATGTGTAATAGCTTTAGTCTTAATTTTCCTATCTCCTTCATAATGAAACAATTCATCTATAAAGGTACCTTTATCTTTATTTAATTTACCTAATACAATACACAAGTAAGTTTTATGGATTTTTCTTATTCTAAATAAAGAAGTAAACAACTGAGCATATTTTCGATTTTTAGCTACAATTAATACGCCAGTTGTTTCCTTATCAATTCTATGCACAGGATAGGGATAACTTCCTTTGAATTCGCTTGTGCTCTTCAATATATCTAAAATATTTCTTTTTGACTTTGTTCCAGCTTGAACAGCAATTCCTGCAGGCTTATTAATCACTGCGAAGTTTTCATTGTTTTCAATAAATATATTTGATGAGTATGAGAGATCTTTTTTAGTGGCTTTATAAATATCTTTAAATCTTGTTTTTTTCAACGCTGAAAAAATAATGTCATAAAGAATAACCTGATCATTTTTACAAAGCTTATATGAACTTTTAACTTTTTTAAAATTAACTTTAATTTTTCCTTTTCTTAAATTTTTTTCAATTAATGATTGTGGAACTTCACTAATATTCCTTTTAAACCATCTGTCCAAACGTGTGTTTAAAAAATCATCTTTAACTATATAAATTTTATTCATAAAAAATATATCTTGATGTTACTAATTAAAGCAACTTATTGACTGCTGTTTTAATAATTTATTTTTTTGTTTTAGGTTCTTTTTATTTGTCTTTTGGTTTTGTTTCTTGTGCTTCCTTTTTGTGAACTTCATCTTTTTTCTTTATATCAATTTTTTTTGCTTGAAAATCTCTATCTACCAATTCAATTATTGCCATTGGAGCATCATCTCCATATCTATACCCAGTCCTAATGACTCTACTATATCCGCCTTTTCTTTTTTCATATCTTTGAGATAAAATTTTCAATAATTTTTCAACTGATGTTTTTGATTCTAGTGTAGAAAATAAGCTTTTTTTTGATTGCAAATTATTTTTTTTTCCCAAAGTAATTATTTTATCAATTTGAGGTTTTAGTTCTTTCGCTTTAGGTAAAGTTGTAGTGATTTGTTCATATTTAATTAAAGAATTAAGCATATTTTTAAATAGAGCTTTTCGATGCTCAGATGTTCTATTAAGTTTTCTATAACCTAATTTATGTCTCATAAAATGATTAATTATTATCTTCGAGTTTTTTAGATAATTCAGAAATATTATCAGGTGGCCAGTTTGGCACTTCCATCCCTAAATAAAGCGACATTGAACTCAAAACCTCTTTTATTTCATTAAGTGATTTTCTACCAAAGTTAGGTGTACGTAACATTTCTGGTTCAGTTTTTTGAACTAAATCACCAATATAAATTATATTATCATTTTTAAGACAATTCATTGATCTCACTGAAAGTTCAAGCTCATCAACTTTTCTAAGTAAATTTTTATTAAATACAAGTTCTGTTGTTTGTGGTATTTTCTCAACTTCAGCTGGTTCCTCAAAATTTACAAATAGTGACAATTGGTCTTGAAAAATTCTAGCTGCATATGCTACAGCGTCTTCTGCTGGCAAGGATCCATTTGTTTCAATATTCATTACTAATTTATCATAATCTAATGATTGTCCTTCTCTAGCATTTTCAATAGTGTATGAAACTTTTTTAACCGGTGAAAAAAGTGAATCTATTGCAATTAATCCTAATGGTGAATCTTGTGTTTTATTTTTTTCGGCAGGGCAGTATCCTTTTCCATTGCTTGCTATTAGTTCCATATGAAATTTTGTATTTTCATCTAAGTGACATAAAACTAAATTTGGATTTAAAATTTTTACATCAGGATTTGGTTGTATATCTTTGGCTTTAATTTCGCCGGGACCCGTTACGTCTAATACTAATTTCTTTTTCTCTTTTGAAGTAACTTTAATTGACAGAGATTTAACATTTAGGACAATGTCTGTCACATCTTCTCTTACACCTTTTATAGAAGTAAATTCGTGAAGCACTCCGTCAATTTGTATCGCGGTAATAGCTGATCCTTGTATTGAAGATAGTAAAATTCTTCTTAACGAATTTCCAATTGTAAGAGCGTATCCTTTTTCAAGAGGTTCAGCTATAAGAGTTGTTATGGTTTTATCCTCGTTACTTTTTATATTTAATTTATTAGGTTTTATTAAAGCTTTCCAATTTTGAACTTCTGTTGAATTTTCCATGTTTATTATACTCTCCTTTTTTTTGATGGTCTTGAACCATTATGTGTCATAGGCGTTGTATCTTTTATTGAAAGAATTTTAAAACCTCTTGATTGTAAAGCTCTTAAAGCTGTTTCTCGTCCAGAACCAGGTCCTTTTAATTTAACGGTTAAAATTTTCAAACCTTGTTCCTGAGCTTTAGTTGCGGCATGATCAGCAGCTATTTGGGCAGCATAAGGAGTAGATTTCCTCGAGCCCTTAAAACCCCTTGATCCAGCCGAAGCCCATGCAATTACATTTCCACTATTATCAGTAATTGTAACAATCGTATTGTTAAAAGTTGCATTTACAAAAGCTACACCGTTAGTAATATTCTTTTTTATTTTTTTTTTTTTAATTTTAATTTTTTTTTTTTTTTTAACTTTTTTAATCTCAGTCTCTTCAGTATTCTTTTCAACTTTATTCATATAATTATTTTTTTAAAGGTGTTAATTTTTTTCCAGCGATAGCAATTGCCTTACCCTTTCTCGTACGTGCGTTGCTATGCGTTCTTTGTCCTCTTACTGGTAATTTTTTTTTATGTCTCGAGCCTCTGTAAGTTGCTAGATCTACAAGTCTTTTGATGTTTAGCGATATTTCTCTTCTTAAATCACCTTCAACTTTATAATTTTGGCCTATAAACTCTCTAATCTTTAAGACTTCCTCTTCAGTTAAACTATTTGCTTTTCTATTTTTTGAAATATTTAGTTTTGTGCAAATATTGCTTGAAAACCTATTTCCAATACCATGAATATATGTTAAAGCAACGTGAACTACTTTATTTTGGGGAATGTTTACGCCAGCTATACGTGCCATAATTTTACTGAGAATCTCTATATAAAAACGCTATTTATATAATTACAGTTTACAAAGTCAAGTCCCTAAAGGACCAATAATATCGCATATTTCTCTGTAAACTTGATTAATTTTTCTTGTTCCATCTATTTTGTATAAAATTCTTTGATCTGCATAATAATCTAATATGGGTAATGTTTTTTTTGTATATACTTCAAGCCTATTTTTTATAGTATTTTCGTTATCATCTGATCTTGTTTTTAAATATTTTAAATTGCAATCATATTTTTCTTTTTGGGGTGAATTAAAATATTTATTAAAAGTTAAGCCACATTTTGTACAAAACAATCTGCCTAAAATTCTTTTAATAATAGATTCTTTGTCAATATTCAAGTTTATCACGCAAGATATTTTTTGATTATATTTTTTTATTAACAAATCTAAAATTTTAGCTTGATTTAAATTTCTTGGATATCCATCAAAAATTAACCGGTTAAAATACTTTTTTTTAGATAAAATATTAACTATTAAATCACTAATTATTTCATCAGATACCAATAAACCTTGATCTATTTTAGATTTGATTTTTCTAGATAAATCAGTATTTTTTTTTATCTCATTTCTTAGCAGATCTCCTGTGGATATTTTGTATAAATTAAAATTCTTTACCATGTTGTTAGCCTGCGTACCTTTTCCGACTCCAGGAGGACCAAACAGAATTATATTCACTTATTTATTTTCCGAATTTAGTTTTTTTAATTAATGACTCGTATTGTTGACTCATCAACCTAGTTTGTACTTGTGAAACAGTATCCATAGCAACAACAACAACAATTAATACTGAAGTTCCTCCCAAATAGAAAGGAATAGGATATTTTGAAATTAGAAATTCAGGCATCAAACATACTATAGTTAAATATGCTGCTCCGATAGTTGTTAGTTTTGTAAGTATGTCTTCTATATAATAAGCTGTTCGTTCACCAGGTCTTATACCTGGAACATATCCTCCGTGTTTTCTTAAATTTTCTGCAGTTTCTTTGGGATTAAAAACTATGGATGTATAAAAAAAAGAAAAAAATATAATGCCCGAAGCGTATAGTAACATATACAAAGGTTTACCCTGGGAAAATAAAGATGAAAAATTAATAAATGCATCACTGTCTGAAAATCCAAAGTTTGTAAAAGTCATAGGAAGAAGTAATAAAGCTGATGCAAAAATAGCAGGTATAACTCCTGCAGTGTTTATTTTCAAAGGCAGATGTGATGACTCACCTCCATAAATTTTGGTACCCATTTGTCTTTTTGGGTAATTTATTAATATTTTTCTTACTGCCCTCTCTATAAATACTATAAATACAACGGTAAAAACTACAAGGCTAAATATCATTAATATGGTTGAAGCTGATAAAGCTCCTGTCCTTCCTAATTCAAATGTAGAAGCTAGTGCCCGTGGTATCTCAGCCACAATTCCAGAAAAAATAATCAGTGAAATTCCATTCCCAATTCCTCTTTGTGTTATTTGTTCACCAAGCCACATTAAAAAGATGGTGCCGGCTACCAAAGAAATAACCGTTGTCAACCTAAAATAAAAACCTGGATCCGCAACAACCGTACCAGAATTTTCAAGTCCAACGGAAACACCGAAACCTTGAACCGTAGCTAACAAAACTGTTCCATATCTTGTGTACTGCGTAATTTTTTTTCTTCCTATTTCTCCTTGATTTTTTAAATTTTTAAAAGTTTCTGAGACTCCAGTAAGTAATTGAATAATAATAGATGAAGATATGTAAGGCATAATTCCTAATGCGAATAGAGCCATTCTGCTAACCGCTCCGCCTGAAAAAATGTTAAACATACCTAAAAGACCTCTTTGATTAGACTCCATCAGTGATTGCAAAGCTTGTGCATCTATGCCGGGTAAAGGAATATAAGTTCCGAGCCTATAAACGCATAGAATGAAAATTGTAAAAATAATTCTATTTTTTAAATCGCTTGCCATTTATTTTATTACCGTACTATTTAATTAATGTAACTTTCCCACCAGTTTTTTCTACTTTTTCTTTTGCAGATTTTGAAATAAAATTTACCTCAACATCAAATTTGTTTTTTATATCTCCAGAACCAAGCAGTTTTAATTTCCTATATTTCATATTTATCAAATTTAATTTTTGTAGATTTTGTAGATTTATTATTGTATTAAGTAATATTTTTTTTTTGTTAATAGTATCTTGTATTTTAGATAAATTTATCAAAGCAATATCTTTACTTTTTATACTTTTAAAACCACGTTTCGGTAATCTTCTATATAAGGGCATCTGGCCCCCTTCAAAACTTTTAATAGCTACACCAGATCTCGATTTTTGACCTTTGTGACCTCTTCCTGAGGTTTTGCCTTTAGTTGAACCTATTCCCCTCCCAAGTCTTTTTTTATTTTTTGACCACCTAGAACTTAAAGTATTTAGTTTCATATATAATTAACTATTGCTTTTTTTTGTAACTTCGGCAATTTTTTTTCCTCTTAAGTTTGCTATAAATTTTGGTGATTTTTGATTTTTTAAACCTTTGATACAAGCTCTTAATACATTTATTGGATTTGATGAGCCCATAGACTTAGCAACAATATCTTTGATACCAACAACTTCACATGTTGCTCTAATTGGACCACCTGCAATAATGCCGGTGCCAGAAGGAGCCGATCTTAATAAAACCTTTCCAGCTCCATCTTTAACTAAAATATCATGATGAAGCGTTCTGCCTTCACGTAGAGGAATTTTAATTAAATTACCTTTAGCGTTATATGTTGCCTTTTTTATTGCATCAGGCACTTGTTTAGCCTTAGCATATCCAATGCCAACCGAACCTGCATAGTTACCCACAACAACTAGAGCAGAAAATGTAAATCTTCTACCACCCTTGACAACTTTAGTTATCCTATTTATTGAAACTAATTTTTCCTTAAATTCTTTCTTTTCCATAATAATAATTAAAAAATTAGACCACCTTTGCGTAATACTTCAGCAAAAATTTTAATTCTCCCATGATATTTATATCTTCCCCTATCAAAATATATTTTTGTAATTTTTTTTTCCTTAGCCTTTTTAGCTAAATTTTCAGCTACAAGTATTGATAAATCAGTTTTTTTATTAGTATTTTTTTCCTTAAAGGATGATGCGGAAATCAATGTTTTGCTATTTTTATCATCTATAATTTGTGCTGATATATTGCGAGATGATCTAAATACAGTTAATCTAAACCTATCAGAATTTATTTTTTTAAGTTTACTTCTTATTCTTTTGGTTCTTTTAATATAATTGATATTAGTCATTTTATTTCTTTTTCCCTTCTTTCCTTAAGACGTATTGTCCTCTTTCCTTAATTCCTTTTCCTTTGTATGGTTCTACTGGTTTTAACATTTTGATTTCTGCAGCTATTTTTCCCACTAATTCTTTTTCTAAACTACTAATTTTAATAATGGTGCTTTTTTCTAATGTAATTTTTGCCCCCTCAGGAATTTTATAAGAAGTGTCATGGCTAAAACCTAACTGTAAACTCAGTATATTACCTTTCAAAACGGCACGAAAACCAACTCCAATAAGCTCAAGAATTTTTTCATGTCCTGAGCTAACACCAATTATTGCATTTTTAATTACACTTCTTGTTGTTCCCCAAATCATACTTGAAGATTCATTTTTTTTAATCATTTTTAAAATTAAATTATTATCCTCAGATACAGTTGTGCTAAAAATTTTCTCATTGATAGATAGTTCTTTTGAACCTTTAGGACCAGTCAAAATTAATTTTCCATTTTCAACCTTAACCTTTGTGTCTTTGGGTATGCTAATAGGTTTCTTTCCAAGTTTAGACATAAAATTTAAAACACCCTACAAATTATTTCTCCACCTACATTTTTTACTCTTGCGTCATTATCAGACATAATTCCCTTGGAAGTAGATATAATAGCCAAGCCCAATCCATTTTGAATCTTTAATATACTACTAGCTTTTGCGTATATTCTTCTGCCTGGTTTTGAAACTCTTTTGATTTCTTTTATTACTGGTAATCCATTATAATATTTTAAATCTACTATTAATGAACTTTTATTTTTTGAATCAGATAAATATTTATAATTTGATATGTAGCCTTCTTGTTTTAACACTTCCAAAATTTTTGCTCTAAATTTAGAATTAGGGATTTTCACATGATACAATTCTCTTAATTGTGCATTTCTAATTCGTGTAATCATATCACTTATTGGGTCTGCTAATGTCATTTTACCTCCATATAATTTACCAGCTTGATTTAGTCATTCCTGGAATTTTACCCTTTGAGGCTAAATCTCTAAGAGCTATCCTGGAAATTTTAAGTTTTCTATAGACGCCATGCGGCCTGCCGCTTATCTCACATCTATTTCTAATTCTTGTTTTGGCAGAGTTTCTTGGTATTTTTGCAAGTTTTAATTGCGCAGCAAACCTTTCTTCTAAAGGTAATTTTCTATTTTTAATTATTTTTTTAAGATTCTCTCTTTTCTTAAAGAATTTTTTTGCAAGTTTGATTCTCTTTAAATTTCTTTGTATTGAACTTGTTTTAGCCATAATACCTTAATTTACTCCTTTTTTTCCTTCTTTTTATTAAATGGAAAATTCACAGCTTCTAATAAAGCAAAAGTTGATTTCTTATCTTTGCTGCTTGTAACAAGAGTTATATCCATACCTCTTATTTCATCAACCTTATCAAAATTAATTTCAGGAAATATTATATGTTCTTTAATACCAAAACTGTAGTTACCATAATTATCAAAACCTTTAACACTTAGACCTTGAAAATCCTTAATTCTTGGCAAAGCAATATTTACCAATCTATCAATAAATTCAAACATTTTGTTATCTCTTAAAGTAACTTTTACACCAGCAGCAGTGCCTTTTCTTGTTTTAAAATTTGATATAGATTTTTTAAATTTTGTAACAATAGGTTTTTGTCCGCTAATTAATGACACATCGTTAGTGCATTTTTGTAGTTTCTTTTTATCATTCCCATCTAAACCAAGTCCCGTGTTTAAAACAATTTTAATGAACTTTGGGACCATATATTTATTTTTCAATGAAAATTTTCTTTGCAAATCCCCAATAATTTTTTTGTTATATTCTTCTCTTAATCTCGGTATCATTTTGATTTATTTATAGTCTTATTAGTTTTGTCTAAATTTTTTAAATTCGACACATGAATAAAGTTTTCCTTTGAAATTATTCCTCCTTTTTTTTCTTTTGTTGCTTTTTCATGTTTTTTAATAATATTTATCCCTTTAACTTTAGCTTTATGTTCTTTTTTAAAAATTTCTATAACTTCGCCCTTTTTTCCTTTATCTTTCCCGCAAATCACCTCTACTTGCATTCCTTTTTTGATCATTTTATAAAACCTCCGGAGCAAGTGATATAATTTTTGTTTGACCTTTTGCTCTTAATTCTCGTGTAACAGGACCAAAAATTCTAGTACCAATAGGTTCACCCTTATCATCAACTAATACAGCAGCATTATTATCAAATTTAACTTTGCTACCATCGTTTCTGTGAACTGAATATTTAGTTCTGACTACAATAGCCTTATGAACTGTTCCTTTTTTCACTTTTCCATTTGCGATAGCTTCCTTTACGGCAACAACAATTATATCACCGATTGAAGCATACCTTCGTTTCGATCCTCCAAGTACCTTAATACATTCAATAATTCTCGCACCGGTATTATCAGCAACTTGTAATTCTGTTTGTACTTGTATCATTTATTAATCGATTACCTTCCATCTTTTTTTTTTAGAGTATGGTATTGATTCAATTATCTTAACGTTGTCACCTACTTTAAATTTATTCTTTTCATCATGAACTTGATAATTTTTTGAACTTGTAATTACTTTGCCAAATAATGAATGTGAATATCTTCTTTTTACCATAACAACTACCGTTTTATCGTTTTGATCTTTGATTACTATGCCTTTTAATTCTTTTTTTGTCATATTATTTTTTTTTATTTATTTTTGTAAAAATTTTTGCAACATCTTTTTTTAATAATGATAATTTTGATGTATCTTCAAGTGGTCCGTTTGATTTCTTAAATCTCATATTAAATAAATCTTTTTTTATCTTGTGAAGTTTATTTTCTAATTCGTCACCACTTAGTTTATTAATCTCTTTATTTTTCATAATTAAAATCTTTTTATAAACTTAGTTTTTATTGGTAATTTTGTAGAAGCTTTGTATAAGGCCATTTTTGCTGTAGCTTCATCAATACCATCAACTTCAAAAATAATTCTTCCTGGTTTAACGCGGCATATCCAAAATTCTGGTACACCCTTCCCTTTGCCCATTCTTACTTCAGTAGGTTTTTTTGAAACCGGTATATTGGGGAAAATTCTTAACCAAACTTTTCCTGTTCTTTTCATATATCTTGTTAAAGCAACTCGCGCTGCTTCAATTTGCTTTGAAACTATCCTGTCTGGCTGTATAGCTTTCAGTCCGTACGCTCCATAATTCAGAACTTCACCTCTACTAG
>Ga0187833_10006640_pt1 | contig 10642 bp, 10 predicted proteins | sample ETNtaG_37_FD_167968 | JGI IMG/M metagenome (GOLD analysis project Ga0187833, IMG submission 167968) | Marine microbial and viral communities from oxygen minimum zone, Eastern Pacific Ocean - ETNP2014_SV_400_PacBio MetaG (Illumina Assembly) | ecosystem: Environmental > Aquatic > Marine > Hypoxic... | reverse complement strand
CAAGGACTGACCGACTGCCGTTTTGCCGGTTCCCATAAAACCTATTAGCGAAATATTAGTTTTCATCTTATTTAGTAAATGGATTATCTGTGGCGCTCAACAGCCCAAGAGTTAGTTGCGCGTATATATTCCTTCCACAAAGTTCGCTAGCAACAGCAAATTCGGCTGCAAGTCCTAGCGGCTCCTTCGGTATTTTCATATTTCTCTCCTTGTTTAGTAATCCTGACAAGCTTACTTACTTACTGCCTTATTTGTTAACCTCTACTCATTGTTCTGCTTTTTGAGTAGTTTGATTGCTTCTTCCTTCATTAACTCGGCCGGGGCTTTCTGGCCAGTCCACTTCTCAAAAGCTAAAACTCCCTGCCATACTAGCATATCAAGCCCGCTGATGGTTTTTGCCCCGGCGGTCTCAGCCTCTCCCAGTAACCTCGTTTTTATTGGGTTGTAGACGGCATCAAAAACAACCAACCCCGGTCTGAGCAGGTCAGCGTCAACCGGAGTTCCGTCGGTATCGGGGCTCATGCCGACACTGGTAGCATTAACCAGAATATCGGCTTTGTCCAGGACTCCCGCCAAGTTTTCTCTGTTTAGTTCCAGCGCTTTAACTTCCTGGCTGAAAATCTGTGAAATACGGCTGGCCAATTCCTTTGCCCAGTCCAGTTCTAGGAAGCGGTTTAGGATAACCAGATGAGCACCCCTATCAGCCAAAGTAAAAGAAATCGCCCTGGAGGCGCCGCCAGCTCCCAGAATGACTATGTTCTTCCTCTTTGGTTCAACTCCCTTCTCCAGTAGAGCCTGCAGCAGTCCGGCACCATCCGTATTGTAACCGGTTAGAACCCCGTTGTCATTGACGATAGTGTTAACGGCGGCTATTTTCTCAGCCAGGTGGTCGAGCCTATCCAGAAACTGGAGGACGGTAACCTTATGTGGGATGGTAACATTCAGCCCTTTTATATTGAGTGCTCTCATTCCTTCAATAGATTCGCCTACTTCTTCCGGCTTGACCTTGAATGTAACGTATACATAATCCAGCCCTACTTTTTCGAAGGCGGCGTTATGCATCACCGGCGACATCGAATGTTCTACTGGGTCACCGATGAGACCGCAGACCATGGTTTTACCTGATACAACCCTGTCTTTCATTCTCTCACCATTTCGTAGATTTCTAGTAGCTCTCTGACCGCTATCTGCCCCTGGGCTGATTCTTTGCCTTTCTCAATTGACGCGTAGGTGAAATCACCGCCGACCAGCGGGCAGAGAATCCGGCTCAGGTAGCCCAAGGTACCCATGGCAAATGAAACCAGCTTTATTCCGGGGAACTCGGAGATGAGCTGCGAGACAGCTAGATTATCCTCGAACCTCTGGGCAGTGGTAACCACCTTGCAGATATCGGCACCAGCCTTTAATTGCCGACTAACTATGTCTTTCATCTCATCAAGGCTAGGCGTTTTCTCCAGGTCGTGAGACGAGAGGAGACATTTTACCCGCTTCTTAATAAGTATTACGACTTTCTCTAAATTCTTCGTTGCAAGCTCGATATCAACCGTGTCGGCTCCCAACTCGATTGCTTGAAGAAGCTTCTCTACTCGTCTGGCTTCGTTTCCTTGCCATCCGCCACCCTCCTCGGCAGTTCGGTTACAGGCTATCCAGGGTTTCTTTAATCGCCTGACCAACTCTGACCAGTCATCCCCAATGAGGTCGATTCGGACCTCGAACAGGTCAACTAGCGGCTCGATTTCATCTATTGCTTTAGGGTCATCGCTAACGATGACGGCGCAAATTCTAGGTTTCTCCATTCCCGTCTACCAAAACCTGTTCCACCAGAGAGGAGCTTACTTCCTCCGTGATGAATACTTTCCCGATTGAATCGGGTAAAACAAACCTGAGCTTGCCCTGAATAATCTTTTTGTCGTGCTTCATAGCCTGCATCACCTTTTCTAACTGGAGGTTTGGGAGTTCTGTCGGCAGGCCGGCTCCGGCGATAACATTCTTTAGCCTGATTAGCTCATTTTTGTCGAGCATACCGAGCTTGTTTGAGATTCTTGCCTCTGCCAGCATCCCGATGGCGACCGCTTCGCCGTGCCAGATTTTAAGTTCTGAGACTGATTCAATGGCATGACCTACGGTATGACCGTAGTTTAAAATATTTCTCAGCCCCAAATCCAGTTCATCTTTTTCCACAACTCCAGCTTTAATCTTAGCCGACCAGGAAACAATTGTCTCCGGTGTTCTCTCATCAAGGGCTTTTATCTGGTCGATATTTTCTTCAAGATAGCTGAAGAACTCTCCGTCCAGGATTACTCCGTGTTTTATTATCTCGGACAGCCCGTCACTAAGCTCTCTGGAGGAAAGGGTTTTCAGGGTACTGGTGTCAGAGATGGTCAACCTAGGGTGATAGAAAGTCCCGATTTTGTTTTTCAGCAGGCCGTGATTTACGGCTACCTTACCGCCAATACTGCTGTCGCCTTGTGCCAACAGGGTTGTTGGTATTTGTATCAGGGGCACTCCACGCATATAGGTGGCGGCAACAAATCCTGTGAGGTCGCCGATAACCCCACCACCCAAGGCTAGAATGGGCGTTGTCCTTTCGGCGTAGAAATCAGTTAATTCTTGGTATAGTCTGCCGGCGGTTTCCAGTGATTTTTGCTCTTCTCCCTTAGGAACCTCCAGGATGAGTACCTTAAAGCCGCTGCTGGTGAGACTCTCCTTTAGTGTATTGCCGTACAGGTTTCTTACGGTGGGGTCAGTAATGATTACCAGTTTATCGTTGAACCCGATTTCTTTTAACTTGGTCCCAGTCTGCATAAGCAGTCCGCGACCTACGTGGATATTATAGCTATCGCGCCCAAGTCTCAGCTTAACTATTTTCATTTGATATTACCTTAGCCTTAATTTCTCCTGAGTCCAAGAGCTTTATGGATTTTCTTAGCATATTCTAACTATTCTTCTTCGCTAATCAAATCAAAGAATTTCACTAAGTCGCCTCTATCCTCGCCAGCATTAAAGCTCATAGCGGCACGCGGATGTTGGTTGAGAATTCCCGTCATCATGTAGTGAGGATCATATCCCCACATAAGCTTCTCTCGCAAAGGCTCGATATATTGCTGAACGCATTTAAGAATGGGCCGGAGACGCCACTTCGGATTATGCAGGAAACCGACCAATAATTCCATTGAGCAATTGCCGGCACCGCGACCAAGTCCCGCCATGCTTGCGTCCAGCATGTCCACTCCTTTCATAGTTGCCTCGATAGTATTGGCAAAGGCTAATTGCTGGTTATTATGGGCATGCATCCCGACCTGCTTCCCGTGTGGTTTGGCGTATCCCATATATTTATCTATAAGTAACTGGATTTGTTCGCTATACATAGAGCCAAAACTGTCCACGACATAGATAGTGCCCACTTCCGAATTAGCCAGGAGTTCCAGCGCCTCGTTCAGCTCCTGCTCATTAACCGTGGAAACAGCCATTATGTTGACGGTGGTTTCATAACCCTTGTCGTGAGCATCTTTAATCATGTCTATAGCTAACGGTATCTGATGGATGTAGGTCGCAACCCGGACCATATCGAGTACACTCTGGTCGCAGGGTGAAATGTCCTCACGGTAATCGCTCTTCTCGGCATCTGCCATCGCCGAGAGTTTCAAGGGTGTATCGTTTTCACCGACAATGCGTCGGATATCATCCTCTCTACAGAACTGCCAGACACCCCACTCGTCCGGTGAAAAGATTCGTTTAGAGTTTATATATCCAAGCTCCATGTAGTCAATGCCAGAATCGATACACGCCAGGTATATAGCCTTCACGGTTTCATCATCGAACTTGTGGTTATTCATTAGTCCCCCATCGCGGACTGTACAGTCAAAAATCTTGATTTCCGGACGATCGGAAACCCACCTGCTCATAGGACTCCCTTCCGGATCAGTCTTTGTCATTACTCTGTCTCCCGCTCTTTATTCTCAATTATTTTGTGCTCTACCAAATTCATATTTTCTCCTTTTGGGTACCGTATTTTTGCAGTATAGCACCCCAGCCATCCAAAATTAAAAAGCCCTCCGCTTGGGAGGGTCCTTGTTAAACTTTGCTGGTTTAGATTTGTTATTTTCTTAACTACATCTCCATACCAAAGCCCCCCAAGCGCAGCTCGTGCGCCCTGGAAACGTAAGACAGGCATAATATAACGCTTTGACGGTAGTGTAAGTCAACATACCATTTTCACCAAAATACCCAACGTGGTAGGGTCAACTCTACCACAAGCAACCTGGTCTGTCAAGCAGCACAATGTTTCCGTCCCGTCAGAAGAAGAGCGTATTAAACAGGGAGTTTCGGGTTTAAATATCGAGGTTCGTGACACTCTTAGCGTGGGCTTGGATGAAAGCCTTACGTGGGGGGACTTCCCCCCCCATTAGTGTATGGAATATATGGTCAGTCTTGACGGTATCCTCTATATTGACCGTAAGCAGAGTGCGGGTTGCCGGATTCATGGTAGTTTCCCATAGTTGCTCGGCGCTCATCTCGCCCAGACCCTTATAGCGCTGAACCTCAACATTCCTGGTACCTTTCAGCTTTTGCAGCGCCTCCTCTTTTTCGTGTTCTGTATAAACCCATTCCTCCGCTCTTGCTGCCTTGACACGGTAAAGGGGTGGCTGGGCGATATACAGGTGCCCATTACTAATCAGCTCCACCATGTGTCGGAAGAAGAATGTGAGCAAGAGAGTGCGAATGTGAGAGCCGTCAACGTCAGCGTCAGTCATCAGGATAATCCGGTGATAGCGGAGTCTTGATAGGTCAAATTCATCATCTATGCCGGTTCCCAAGGCAGTAATGATGACGCGGATTTCTTCATGAGCTATCATCTTATCTGACTGGGCCTTTTCCACGTTGAGTATCTTACCCCGCAGCGGCAATATAGCCTGGAAGCGACGATTCCTTCCCTGCTTGGCTGAGCCACCAGCAGAGTCTCCCTCTACCAGATATAATTCACAGAGAGAAGGGTCTTTTTCCGAGCAATCAGCCAGCTTTCCAGGCAGGGTGCCGGAAAAGAGGCCGCTCTTCCTGACAATTAAATCACGGGCTTTTCTGGCCGCCTCTCTGGCCTTGGCAGCCAGGAGACACTTTTCTACAATTCTCTTGAGGTCATCAGGATGTTCCTCGAAGAAGAGTGCCAGCCCCTCGCCGACGACACTCTCTACGACACCTTTAACTTCAGGGTTACCTAATTTGGCTTTAGTCTGTCCCTCAAATTGCGGTTCAGTGAGCTTAACGCTGATGACGGCGGTAAGACCTTCTCTAACGTCCTCGCCGGTCAGATTGGGCTCGTCCTCTTTGAGAAACTTATTCTTGTGGGCGTAGTCGTTAAGAACGCGGGTCAGCGCGGTACGGAAACCGGTAAGGTGGCTGCCTCCATCTGCAGTATTTACACAGTTGGCAAATGTGAAGATAGACTCGGTGAAACTATCGTTATACTGAAGGGATGCTTCAACTATAGTGCTGTTTACCGCCTTAGAGATATAAGCGGGTTGGCGATGGCGGACTACCCGGTTTCGGTTAAGGTGGCGAACAAAGCTGGTAATTCCTCCTTCAAAGTAGAAGGTGTTTTCACTGTCTCTAATTTCATCCCTGAGGCATATCTCCAGCCCCTTGTTCAGATAAGCCATCTCTCGCAGTCGCTCGCTCAGAGCACTAAAATCATACTTGGTGGTCTCGAATATCTCCTCATCAGCCTGGAAGATAATAGTTGTGCCGGTATCGCTGGCCTGGCCGATCTCGGTCACCTCACTTTGCCGTATGCCCTGTCTGTATTCCTGCTCGTAAATCTTGCCATCGCGTCTGATATTAACCTTGAGCCAGGAGGAAAGGGCGTTTACTACTGAAGCACCTACCCCATGTAGCCCACCCGATACCTGATAGGTTTGGCCACCAAATTTTGCTCCAGCGTGCAGGGTGGTCAGTACAGTTTCCAGAGCTGATATATTGGTGATGGGGTGAATCTCTACTGGAATGCCACGTCCATTATCTTCAACCTTAACAGCATTATCCTTTTGAATGGTGATTGTGATTTTGGTGCAGCAGCCAGCCATGGCTTCATCAACGCTATTGTAAGCGATTTCATAGACGAGATGCTGTAACCCACGCTGGTCAGTGCTGCCAATGTACATGCCGGGTCGGCGGCGCACCGCTTCCCGCCCACCAAGAACGTGAATATCCTCGGCAGTGTATTCATTATTATTTACGGTCAAAGAAGATGCATCCTGTGTCACAGTTGGTCTTTACCTCCTTGTTGCTGGTGACGATAGCGGAAGGGAAATGCGGCAGAAAACAGGCATTTTGAGACAGAAAGACGGCTAGGATGAGAACCTGAAGAGTTAAGGTAGTTTCTAACAATGTTAAAGGTAACCATCTCTATTATTATAACACAATTTTACCTTGAAGTGAAGCTGTTATGCTAAATCATAGAGCAAGTTGTGTTTCAGGTTCTCTTATGTTAACATTATGAAGTAGATTTAGTATGTTAACCACTGGGGGGTGCTCAAAGGCTGAGAGTTCTTCAAGGAAGGACAACTCTTGGAACCTGATCTCGGTAATGCGAGTGTAGGGAAGCAGTTCTGACTTAAACCAAGGGTTTGGCAGTGACCGACGAAACCCTTGGTTTTCTTTTACGGAGGTGGCTATGACTCAACTGGAATTAGCCCAAAAAGGCATTGTTTCACCACAAATGGAGGCGGTGGCACAGTATGAGGGGATAGAGGCCGAGTTTGTCCGGCAGGGTGTGGCTCAAGGGACGATAGTAATTCCGGCTAATACTGCGCACACGAACCTTGTCCCTTGCGGTATCGGGCAGGGCCTCAAAACTAAGGTCAATGCTAATATTGGGACCTCCTCTGACCATGGTAATACCGAGACTGAACTAGAAAAGTTACGAGTGGTGATTGACTCTGGCGCCGATGCAGTTATGGACTTAAGTACCGGTGGTGATATATCGGTAATTCGGCAGGCTATTATCGCTGCAAGTTCTTTACCAGTAGGGACAGTCCCCATCTATCAGGCTGGAATTGGAGCTATAGATAGATATGGTGCCATAGTCAGGATGACCGCTGATGATTTATTCGCCGCGATTGAGGAACATATCCGGGATGGCATTGATTTTATAACAGTGCATTGTGGTGTAACCCAGGCAGCCATTGCCCGACTCAAGCAGCAGGAGAGAGTGGCTGATGTGGTATCTCGAGGGGGTGCTTTTCTGATAGGCTGGATGCTCTACAACGAGCGCGAAAACCCTCTTTATGAACAGTATGACCGCCTGCTTGAGCTGACCAAGAAGTTCGATGTGACACTGAGTTTGGGCGATGGTATGCGTCCCGGCAGTCTGGCCGATGCTACTGACCGACCCCAGCTAGAAGAGTTGCTCACTTTAGGAGAACTGGTAGAGCGGGCGCGGCAAGCTGGTGTTCAAGTGATGGTTGAAGGGCCGGGACACCTGCCCCTGAACCAAATTGAGACTAATGTTCAGTTGGAGAAGACTATCTGTAAGGGTGCTCCCTTCTATGTGCTGGGGCCGCTGGTGACTGACGTTGCTGCTGGCTATGACCATATCACTGGAGCCATCGGTGGAGCTATTGCGGCTGCAGCTGGTACCGATTTTCTATGCTACGTAACGCCGGCCGAGCATCTTTCCTTGCCAGACTCTGAAGATGTCAGGCAAGGGATAATCGCCTCACGCATTGCTGCTCATGCTGGTGATATAGCTAAAGGGGTGAAGGACGCTGAGCAGTGGGACAGGAAGATGGCGGTAGCTCGAAAGAAGCTCGACTGGGAAGAGCAGGCTAAGTTATCATTAGACCCTGAGCGCTCTCGCCAAGGTCACAGTAAGCATGCTTCGGCCGGGTCTGCTTGCAGTATGTGTGGGGAATTTTGTGCTATGGCCCTGGTGGAAGAATACTTGGGTGTCTTCAGCATAAAATGCTAGTCTTTAGATAAGCCACAGGTGAAGGTATATCAGTGAAATCGGAGATTATTTCTATTGGTACAGAGATTCTTCTAGGGGGAATCACTGATACCAATTCTTCTTATTTGGCTGGTCAATTGTCCCTGTTGGGAATAGACCTTTATTGGATTTCGCAGGTAGGAGATAATCAGGCCAGATTAGAAGAGGTGTTAAAGCGTGCTTGGCAGCGCTCAGAGCTTATCCTAACCACTGGCGGTCTAGGACCAACCGAGGACGACCTGACACGTGAGACCATAGCTGGGATGCTGGATGAAAAAATGGCGATTGTACCATCTTTAGAAAGTGCATTACGGGAGCGTTTTTCTCGGGGAGGCATGGAAATGCCGCTTAGTAACTTGAAACAGGCTACTCTTATTCCTTCGGCTGAGTCCGTCACTAATGCCCGGGGGACTGCGCCCGGTTGGTGGGTGGCAAGAGACGGACGCATAATAGTGGCTATGCCTGGCCCACCTGCGGAATTACAGGAGATTTGGCAGAAGCAAATTCAACCCAGACTGCGGCAAGGTTCTACGGCTATTATCCTTTCAAAAACCTTTAAGACCCTTGGTTTATCTGAGGCAGGATTGGGAGAATTAGTTTCCCCGTTGCTTTCTTCTGCCAACCCTACCCTGGCGGTTTATGCTAAAGCTGATGGTATTCAAGTACGTCTTACGGCTAAGGCTGAAACTGAAAAACAGGCTGAAGAAATGATTACTGGAGGCGAAGTTGATGTTAGAGCAATCCTAGATGAATATATCTGGGGAACTGATGATGATACACTGGAGACGGTAATTGGGCGCCTGTTAATCGAAAAAGGCTTGAGTCTGGCGGTTATAGAAGATTATAGCGGGGGTTGGCTGACGGCTAGTCTGACTGATGTTCCTGAAAGCCCAAGCTTTTTCAAGGGAGGTTTGGTCGCCTGTTCGGATGAAGCTAAGGTAGCTTTTGGGGTTAAGGCTGAGATTATCTCTCAGTATGGTGCCGCCAGCCCTGAGGCAGCCCAAGCCATGGCGGAAGCAGTCAGGGTACTTTTGAAGGCTGATATAGGAGTCAGCATAACTGGAATAGAGGAGACAGAAGATAATCGAGCAGGTACAGCTCACATTGACATGACCGATGACAAACGCAGCGTAGTAATTAGTAAAGCTCGCGGGAAGCGGCGAGCTACCTTGTCTACTCTGCTTGAGTTGAGAAAATTGCTCGTTTCTCTTGACCTAACATAAGAAAAAATGGGTAGTGCGTTTAATTTAGGCAAGCTCTTTGGCATACAATTCAGATTGCATTTTTCATGGTTCATAATATTCATCCTGGTAACTGTTCTTCTGGTTTATCCCGATTACTCCCAATGGCTTTACTGGGTTATAGCAATAATCACCAGTCTCCTGTTTTTTTCCTCGGTAGTTGCTCACGAATTAGCTCACAGCCTGGTGGGCAGAGCCAATGGTATCCCGATAGATAGCATAACCCTTTTTATCTTCGGTGGTGTTGCCCGGATGACTAAGGAGGCAACACGCCCCGACGCTGAGTTAAAGATGGCTGCAGCCGGTCCTGTCTGTAGCTTGTTGATTGGTGGCTTTTTTGGTTTGGTTTTCTTAGTTATGCGTAACATGCTTGGAACTGCAGCTGTTATGATTTATTGGCTAGCCGTTATGAATGTGATACTAGTTGCCTTCAATCTGATTCCAGGTTTTCCTCTAGATGGTGGTCGTGTTTTCCGCGCTCTTCTTTGGCGTTTTACTGGCGATTATGGTCTTTCTACTCGAATTGCCACGCGGCTAGGACAGGGCATAGGTTACTTGTTTGTTCTGGGCGGTATCTCAATAATCATTCTGCGCCCATTGGGTTTGTCCTGGTTTGACGGTATCTGGCTTGTCTTTATTGGCTGGTTTCTGGGAAGTATCGCTTCAGCTAGTTATCGTCAGCTTCGCTGGCAGGAACCGCCCCCCAAGCTCACTCCTTTGGAGACGGTGACTCCTGACCCCCCGGTAGTTCCTCCAGACATTACCGTTAATCAATCACTCGACTCGAGTCGTATCAGCCGTAGTCATCACTACTGAGAGGCGGAATGAAAGAAGCTTTAGGCTATTTCTTGGCCATTACCCTAGCAGAGTTCATTACTGCTATTGGTGAGCCGATGTGGGGAATATTCGGCCATATCATAATACTGTTTGCGGTCGTACTGCGCTCGGCACTAACCAGTAGACAGTCTCACCAGCAGTTACTTCTATCACTGGCACTGGTTCCTCTGATAAGAATAATCAGTTTGTCTATGCCTCTGGTCAATATCCCTCAGGCTTGGTGGTACCCTATTATTTATACTCCGTTGCTGGTGGCAGCACTAATGGTAGTACGCGTTCTGGGTCTTAGGGCGAAGGAGGTCGGGTTTGTCTCCGGATGGCTTCCAGTTCAACTAATAATAGCGTTGTCTGGATTTATATTAGGGGTGGTGGAGTATCTTATCCTGAAACCGGAGGCTATGATTGTCGAAGTTACCTGGCAGGGAATATGGCTACCAACACTGATATTTGTGGTGACCACCGGGTTTGTGGAAGAATTTATCTTTCGTGGGGTGCTACAGCGCACGGCACTGGAGGCATTTGGGTGGCGGGGGATAGTTTATGTTAGCCTGCTTTTTAGTGTCCTGCATATGGGCTTTCT
>Ga0187833_10006634_pt1 | contig 10647 bp, 10 predicted proteins | sample ETNtaG_37_FD_167968 | JGI IMG/M metagenome (GOLD analysis project Ga0187833, IMG submission 167968) | Marine microbial and viral communities from oxygen minimum zone, Eastern Pacific Ocean - ETNP2014_SV_400_PacBio MetaG (Illumina Assembly) | ecosystem: Environmental > Aquatic > Marine > Hypoxic... | reverse complement strand
TTCATTTTTCTTAAATTATTACATGCTTGATAATTTCTAACACCATCCCAATCCGCTCCTTTTGATCCAGCATTAATTTGTTGATCGATTGACCAAACTTCAGGTTCTGATTTCATTAACCAGTACTGCATCTAATTATTTTGGTGCTCTGTGTACATTAAAAAAAAACCATCTTTCATAATACGCCATTTTATTAAAACACGTGATATACAAAGTGACATACATTTGGATATTTCGTTGCCTTCATTAGTTAATATTAGATTTAATCTTACAAAAAGTCCAAATCAGTTTCAACATTATCAATGCTTACCTACCTATCACCTCCTATCCCACCTGAGCAAACTCGGTGGACACTGGGGGTGGAGAATATTCTAATCTGGTAAAGCGTTGGTCGGTATGGTCGGTATTCATATTTTATTAATGAGAAAATTTTATTTTATTATCAATTATTTAAATAATTACAGTAATAGTCCAGTAACAACTTTTTCTGAATTTTCTTTAATATTTATAATATTTTTCAAAACTTCATCGTAGGACTGTGCGGTAGCAATATATATAAATCTATTATCATTTTTCAGTATTTCGGGAGAGTTAATTTTTTTATCTAGTAAAAAATTACCAACTTTTGAATCATCGCTATCAACTAAATCAAAATTTTTAATTTCTTTAATAAAATTAGTTTTTTTAATAATTTCTGTAGCAATTTTTCCTGCACCATAAATAATTAAATCATTAATTTTTTTTGGATCTAAAAGCACATTAATTGCTTTTTTTTCAATTAAATATTTTTTAATATTTTCAAGCTCACTTTTGTTTAAAGAACTAAACCTGAACATGATATGGTCGTCCAAAAATATTTTTTTAAAATTATTTTTTGATAACCTAAAAAATAAATATGATATTGCTTTCAAAATTTTGATATCCAAGTTTTTGTTTTTATAATTAAGGCTTATTTGAAAATTACAATTTCCTAAATTATATTTTTCACAATTTTCTACAAATCCATCAATTTCTTTTTCTTCATAATTATCTTCTGTAAATATATATTTCACAGTAATTTTAGAAGGATCAATTTTTGCATAGATTTTTAAATTTTCAAAAACATTATAAAATTTTTCTCTTCCTCTTACTTTTTTAAATGTTTCGGGAGTTCCAGAATCAATACTTGTAACAATTTTTATTAATCCTTTTTTTAAAAATCTTGTTATTGGTTCGCTATATCTTACAGAGTTTGTGAATACTCTATGGTATATTTTTGGATTAGCTCTTTTGTGTATCTCTTCTAAAATTTGTTCGAATGATTTATCTAAAGTAGGTTCTCCTCCACCCCAAACCACCTGATGGCAATTTTCTAAAGAATTGTTTTTGGCTAAATAAGAAATAAATTCTACAACATTATATTTTGATCTTTTGCCTCCCCAATATATTTCGCTACAATATGAACATCGCAAATTGCAGACGGAATGATGTTCAATAGATAAGTGAGATATGTTTGAAGTAAAAATAGGTTTTTCTTTTGTTTCTTTTAAAAAAATACAACCTTTGCAATCGTTATTTTTTCCCAACTGTATTTCATCAAAATTTTTTTTTCTAGCTTTTGCAATATCAGAAGATTTTGGAGTTTTATTTTCAACAATAGATAAAAGTTTAGCATCACCTCTCATCTTTCCGTTGTAAAAAAATCTTTGACAACAGGCACGTATTTCATTTGGAGCTACATACAATGCTTCTTCTAAATATTTACAGGATTTATACATAAAGTTTTTATACATTATTTTCTTTTAAACCTACAACTATAATTTAAAATTCTTTTTGCAATTTTATCTTTTTCTGTTTTTGCAATAAAATTTGAACTAATTATACTCTTATATTTTTCTCTTATATAATTTAAATATTTATTTTTTGAACTATAACTTAATCTGCTATTTAAAATTTTATTGTATTCATTAGAAAGTTCGCCTCTTAATCTATACTGAATAGATGGATATAGCTTTTTGTATTCTGATGAAGATAATTTTTCTTTAACAAATTTTTTAATCATTTTCCAAGCATTAAACATTCCATTTAACTGATATAATGATAAAGGAGAATTTGTAACAGAATTTTTATTTAAAATTTTTAAGTATATTTTGTCATTAAATGTATAAATTTTTTTATTGTTATAAAAATGCGCTTTAAATAAATAAAATATATCTTCATAAATACCTTTTTGAAAAAATAAATTATTTTTTTTAATAAATTTATTATCAAATAAAATAGAAATAACCTGCATATTGTTACTATTTCTGAAAAAATTTTTTATGTTTTTTTTATAATATTTTAAAAATGGACTTTGCTTTTTATTTTTATATTTTTTATTTTTAATCAATTTTGTTCCTAGGTACATTATATTGGAGTTGTTTTTTTTTGAAAACTTAATTAACTTATCTAATTTATTAACTGCTAATTTATCATCAACGTCCATAAATAATATTTTTTTTCCTTTAGCAAATTTTGTACCTAAATTTCTAGCTATTCCTGGACCTAAACCCATTGATTTTTTTGTTTTTAATAATGATATGCTTTTAATATTGCTTATTTTTCTTTTTAGAATTGAAGCTGATCCATCTTTAGAATTATTATCTATATATATTATTTGAATATTTTCTTTTTTAATAATATCTTTTGAATTCTGAAAACTTTTGTTAATAAATTTATAGGCATTAAGAAAAGGTATTATAACAGAAATTTCAAATGACATTTTTTGAATATATATGAAAAAAGAAAAAATTGTAGAATTTATAATTAAAACTTTAAAAAAAGTTAGACCGATTAAAAAAATATCTAAAAATGATATACAAAATTTTAATTTTATAGACTCTGGTCATATAGATTCATTTGAAATAATTAAATTTAATTTTGGATTAGAAAAAAAATTTAAATTCAAGTTTACTCCTAAGGATCTTTCTTTAAAAAAATTTAAAACTATTTCTGGCCTAAGTGATATTATTTACAAAAAAATATCAAAGAAAACTAAGTAATAACTTTTTATTAATTTTTCCAATACTTGTTTTTGGAAAATTATCAATTAAATAAATTTTGTTGGGTATTTGAAAAACTGACAATTTTTTTATGCATATTTTTTTTACATAATCATAGGTTATTTTATTATTTTTTTTAACAAACAAACATATCTCTTCATTTTCATTTCTATTTATGCCGATTGCAGCAACTTCGTTTATATTTTTATCATTAATTAAAATATTTTCTATGTCTTCAGGATAAATAGTAATTCCACTTCGTCTAATAATGTTTTTTTGTCTACCGAGAAAATATAAATATTTATTATTGTCTAGATAGCCAATATCGCCAGTTTTAAAAAAGCCTTTAAAAAATGAATTTTTTGTTAGTTCATTTAATCCTAAATATTCTTTAAATATAGTTGGAGTTCTACAAACTATTTGACCAGTTTCATTATTTTTTAAAAATTTATTTTTGTTAGATAATATTCTAATAGAAATATTTTTATTATAACTTTTTCCAACACTTTTCATCTTTTTTGAGTCTTTATTGACATTTATGCTTGTAACAGTTCCAATTTCTGAAGCTCCATACATTTCAAATAGATTAATCTTGTTCTTTAAAATAATTTTTTTTGTATGATTGGATAATTTTGATGATGCTGAAACCAAACCCTTTTTAAGATAAAATTTTTTAAATTTTTTTTTTCTTTTTAATAATTCATAAATTTGACTAGAAATTAAAATAGAAAAAGTAACATTATTTTTTTTTACTACTTTAAAATATTTCTCAGTTGTAAATTTTGACATTACCACACAAGTTCCGCCTGTTAATAATGGTAAAAATAATAGTCTCATCCCCAAAGAATGATCTATTGGACATGTAAGAATAACTTTATCTTCTTCGCTAATTTTATATAAATCTCTCATTAATTTTGACCTTAAAATTTTATTTTTTTGTGTAAAAACAATAGGTTTTGGATTGCCAGTAGACCCTGAGGAAAACAAAATTAAAAAATTTTTTTTTGAGTTTAATTTTTTTTTTTTCAATTTTTTTTTTTTTAAAAAACTATAATCATAAAAGTATGTAAAATTTTTTGACTTATTGGTTGTTATTATTTTTTTTAAACTAAATTTATTTGATAAAAAATTTGCATATTTAGTATTTGATATTAAAACATCAACTTTATGTTTTTCAAAAATTTTTTGGATTATATCATTTGAATAATGGGTATTAAGTGGAATTATTTCTACCCCTAAATAAGATAATGAAAATAAAGAAAGTATATAGCTTATAGTATTATCTTCTATTATTGCCACCTTATTTTTGTTTGTTATTTTATTTTTTTCTAAAACTAAAATAGTTTTAATTACTGAATTTAATAATTCAGTGTAGTTTAATTTTATATCATCAAAAATAATTGCTTCTTTGTAAGGATATTTGATTGCATTTTTTTTTAGTATATCAAATATCACCATAAATTTTTTTTCTTACTATTTTAAAATTTTTTTTCGTATGGTTCATTTTCATATTAATCGTTTCTAATATTACTTCAAAACTTTTCCACGATTCTCTAATTTCTATTTCTTTGTTTTTATTAAAAGCATTTAGCATACTCATTGTATGCGTTGTACTTTTAAGAGTTTGATTGATTCTTGATAAGGGTGACTGATATAATTTTAAATTATTTTTTTTTAAAATATTATCACCTTCATTTAGTATTTGAAAAATCTCTTTTTTTGCTTTTATATTTTTTTTTAAATTAAAGTTATTTTGTTCATATTTTAATGCAATTAAATTAAAGGCGAGTGAGTTTATTGATTTAATAAAAATTTCAGAAAATATATTTTTTACTTTTGGAGAATAGCAATTTTTAATTATATCTTTTCTTAAAGAATCTACTTTAAATTTCTTCGCTTTAAAAACTTCTTTGATAGGAAAACCTCTTTGAATATGATTTATGTTAACATGTCCTGGTTTAGTTATTTTTCCTGATAACCACATAGTCATGCCAACTATATTTTGTCTTTTTATATTTTTTATTAAAATATTATCTAATTTTTTTTCAAATTGTTTTTGCATTTTTTTTTTTAAACATAAATACCACCAAAAAGGCAACGAAGTACAAGGTGGAGTAATTAATGTCTTTTTGCTTACAAATTTTTCAATGTCTAAAAAAATTTTTTTTAAATTATTTGTTATTTTTGTGGTTATAAAAATATTATCAAATTTATATTTTTTTACTTTTTTTAGTGATTTAATAACTATAAAATTTTTATTTTCTTTTAAATGTATTTTTCTAAGCAATATATTATTGTTGAAAACATTTATCTTAAGACCATTTTTTTTTATATTTGTGTAATTTTTTTTTCTGCACAAAAAAAATATTTTGTGATTGGATTTATAAAGACAATACCCTAAAAAAGATCCAATAGCACCCCCTCCATAAATCAAAGTTGATTTGCCCATTTAAATTATAAAAGTCTTGACCCATTTATTTTTTTTAGAAGCAATAATCATAGATTTTAAAACAGACATTATATTTAAATTTTCTTTTAAATTTAATATTAGAGGTACTCTCTTTTTTATTTTTTTAGACAGAAATATTTTGCTAATTGATAAATAAATATTTGCAAATGCGTCTAGGAAACCATTAGGATGACCTGCTACGTAAGTAAAAAAATTGTTATTATTTATATATTGAGAATTTTTATTTAATCTATCTATTACCTTAATATTTCCATCATTATCAAAAAAAATTATACTTTCTGGTTTAGAATGTACCCATTTTATTGATCCTTTTGTTCCAAAAATTCTAATTGATAATTGATTTCTTTGACCAGAAGAATTTTTACTAAACCAAAAACTCCCATGAAAATTTTTAAATTTTAACCAAGTATAACAATTGTCTACTGCTTTAAATCTATTATTTTTTGAGGAAAAATTTTTTACCTCTTTTGGGTAATCATTAAAAAAATAATAAGTAAATGATAAAAGATGACTAGCAAGATCCAAATATAAATTTGGTATATTTCCATCTTTTTTTCGCCAATTTTTCATTTTTGATCTTTTATAAACGAAAGATTGTTGTGGCATTTCAAAAACAAAATTTAAAATTTTTCCAATTTTTTTAACTAAAGGTTTAATTTCCATAATTCCAGGATATCCTAAGTAATTATACGTTGTTCCAAAAAAAAATTTTTTATTTTTAATTTTTTTATATATTTTTTTTGCGCTATTAAAATCACTAGAAAAAGGTTTTTCAGATATTATATTTATATTGTTATTAGATAAAATTTCAAAAATTTTATATCTCGCATTTGGCGGAGTTAATACAACAGCCATATCTATATGTTGTTTTTCTTTTTTGATTAGATCGCTTAAGCTATGATAAATTTTATTTTTTGGAACATTGTATTGGTCTCCACTTTTATAATTTTCTGATTTATTTCTACTAAAAAATCCACAATGAATATTATATTTTCCTGTTGATTTTATTGATTTAATATGCGTTTTTCCTATAGTTGAACTGAGGCTTCCTCCAATAATTGCTAAATTTATTAATTTGGTCATTTTTATATCTTAAAACGAGGCCCCTCTATTGTAAGCCATTTATTGTAATTAGTAATTTTTTTTGAAAAATTAAAAAAAGATTTATAATTAATAACATATATTTTTGAATTGCCCAATTTTTGAGAAATATATAGTTTTTCTTTCACTGCTTTATTGCCTATTTTATAACCATCAGCTATGGTTTCTTTTCTAAGATACCTGGCATAGAAAATCCACTTTATTTTTTTTCTTTTTTTTCCATTTATTAAATATCCAGATAATATTTTATTAAATCTAAAAGGGACTTTATTTTTCCAATCAAGATAATGTAAAAAAGGTATCCAATTGATACCTAAACTTATGTGACAACATTTCAGTTTATTTAATTTCAAAAACCTTTCAAAAACACAATTGTCTCCAAAAGAACTATTTGATGCTTTGAGAAGAATGTTTTTGACGTTTGGCCCATATCCAGCAATGGACATCATTGGATCATTTGAACGTATAATTTTTTTTTGTTTTAGAAAAAAATTTGAAAAATATCCAACTTCAGATCTTGTTGATTTTGGAGAAAAAACCTTTCTTTTCTTAGTAAAACTATAAGAATAAACTGGAACAAAAATATTACCCTTTCTTCCAATTAGTTCTTTTAAAACTTCTAATATCCAAGTACTTGAAACTTTTAACAGATTTTTATTTTTTGTATCTGGCTTTCCAAGCATTCCTAAATTGCTTGTTAAAAAAACCGAGTCTCCATTAATTATATTTAATCTTTGAAAAGCTTTTAAGATATCTAATTTATTGTATACTGGTTTCATAATTAAATTATATACTATCATAAATTTATGTTGAATTTAGCAAAGAAATTATTCCCAATAAACAGAAGTATTTCAGGAAAAGGTGTCCGCAAAACCTTAAAAATTTTAAAAAAAAAAATACCAAACTTAAAAATAAAAAATTTTAAATCTAATACAAAAGTTTTTGACTGGCGCATACCTTTGGAATGGAAAATTAATGACGCATTCATTCTTGCACCAAGTGGGAAAAAAATTTGCGAATTTAAAAAAAATAATTTACATGTTGTTGGATATAGCGTTCCAATTAATAAATATTTAAAACTAAATGAATTAAAAAATAAAATTTATACTTTTCCAAATGATAAAACAGCTATTCCTTATGTTACTTCATATTACAAAAAAGATTGGGGATTTTGTTTAAGTGAGAGAGAAAAAAATAAATTAAGCGAGAAAGGAAAATATAAAGCATTTATCGACTCACAACATCTGAAAGGGAAACTTAATTATGGAGAAGTTGTAATAAAAGGAAAGTCAAAAAAAGAAATTTTTTTTTCCACGTATATATGTCACCCTTCTATGGCTAATAACGAAATATCAGGACCTGTTTTATTAACATATTTGGCAAAATGGATAGGTGGTAAATCTAGAAAATTTTCTTATAGATTTATATTTATTCCAGAAACAATAGGTTCTATTGCCTACCTTAGTAAAAACTTAAAAATAATGAAGAAAAATATTTTTGCAGGATTTAATGTGACTTGTGTAGGTGATAATAGAACATTTTCATTTTTACCTTCAAAATACGGAAATTCTTTGTCTGATCGTGCTTCACTAAAGATATTAAAAAAATATGTTAAAAAATTTAAAATTTATGACTGGTCTCAAAGAGGAAGTGATGAGAGGCAATATTGTTCGCCAGGTATTGATCTGCCTATCTCTTCAATAATGAGATCAAAATATGGATCTTATAAAGAATATCATAGTTCTTTAGATAAAATTGGAAGTGTGGTTACCAGCAAAGGATTAAATAGATCATTGTTTGTATATAAAAAATTAGTAAATTATTTTGAAAATAGTAATTTTCCAGTTTCAACAAAATTGTGTGAACCTTTTCTAACTAGATATAATTTATACGAAACCTTGTCTGTAAAAAAAGATGCTCCTGGAGATATAGTAAATGTGTTAACATGGTGTGATGGAAATAATACCATAGAAGATATATCTAAAATAAACAATATATCTCTTACAAAAACAAAAAAGATTCTTAAAATATTAAAAAAAAAAAATCTTACAAAATATTAAATTTTATAATAAATATAATTAATAAAAAAATATAAATCAAAATAAAGTGTTTTTCACCTTTTTTATATTCACAAAGATTTAAACCTTTGAATTGAGTGTAAGCTCTTTCTTTAGGCTTACCTGATTTAGATTTAGGACCTGGAGAAAAATCTGATTTCCAGTGGAATATATCTCTATCTTTAAATTTTAATTTCTTTGTCATTTCATTTAGTAATCGTCAAAGTCGTACTACACGATGTACAACACATTTATAATATTTAATTGGCGTCAATCAATACTCTTTGATAGAAAAGATAATGATTTCAGTAGTGTGGGTCTATGTGAGTATGACTAGTAATGTTTTTAATAACCAGTACTTCATCTAATTGTTTTTCCTTTGTTTACTTACTTTTGTTGAACATAGCACTTTCATTTTACGTTATTTTTATAAAACACGTACAACACAAAGTACAATACATTTATCTAGAATTACCCTAGCAATACTATTAAATTTGAAAAATAAATATATAATATGTTTATTAGTATTGATCAAAGATCAATACTACAAAGTCTGGGCTATTCATTAACAGAATACCCTATTAAGAAATTATGAATTTAAGAAAGTTTATAAAAAAAATTGATGAAATATTTTTTTTAGAAACTTTCAAAAAGGTTTATACAAAGTATTATGTTATTCCAAAAATCCAAAATCATCATAAAAATTATGTACAAAAAATTACAGATTTAAGACAATACAAATATCTAACATATTGGAATAATCATTTTAATCACATTGATAGACATAAACTGGAAGGAGATATTGTTGAGTGTGGAGTTGGTGATGGTTTAAGTTTGAGCTACATTCTCTTTAACCTAATTTCAAATAAAAATTTTTTAAATAAAAAATATTATGGTTTTGATTCCTTTGAAGGGTTTCCAGAACCAGATATAAAAGATATATCTAATAGAAACCCGCAAAAAGGTCAGTGGAGTCATAGTAAAAAAGAATATGTATTAGAAAATTTAAGGATACTAGGTTTTACCAATGATCATTTTAAAAAAATTGAATTTATTAAAGGTTTTTTTTCAAATACTTTTAAGCATCATACATCATTAATTGATAAATTATGCTTATTACACGTTGATTGTGACTTGTATTTAAGCACAAAAAACTCTTTAGAAATTTGGTATCCAAAAGTTATAAGTGGTGGCATCATTGTTTTTGATGAATACTTGCATGACACTGAAACATTTCCTGGCGCAGTAAAAGCAATTGACGAATTTTTTGGTGATAAAATTAAAAAAATTAAACAGGATAAAATAAGTGGAAAATATTATTATATAAAAGACTAATGAAACCCAGGACCACTAAAAATTCTGTAAGTTTGAATCTAACTATCAATTTTTTATTACACTATTTCAAAAATTTTGCAGCTAAATACAATCAATAAAAGACTATTTTAAATCAAAGAAAGATAAAGGATTAAAGCCTATCTTTTTTTAAAAAATAGGTGATCAAAATACATCCAGAGAAAAGATGTAAAAAATTTGATCCAACAACTTGAGGCTAAAGGCTTTAAAATTAAAAATAAGAAATAAATCTCTGTATATCTATGGGCATATGATTATGCCCATATTTAAATCGTACTACACGATGTACAACACATTTGTAATTATTAATTGGCGTTAATCAATACTTAATGAACAGAAAATAAAGTAAACAGTGGACTGAGGTCGTGTGGGGTTTGTGGAGATATAACTATTAATGTTTTTAATAACCAATAACTCATTATAATTCTACTCCAGCTCCTTTTAAAAATTTTGCATTTTCGTCTAGGGCCAATCTTGGTTTGGCAGGCAAATCTAAACTATCAAACTGTTTGATTTTATATTTTTCTAAACCAACCATTGCTATCATTGCGGCATTATCACCACACAATTTAAGATCTGGGAATATAGGTTTAAAATTATTTTCATCACTTACTTTAATAAGTTTTTTTCTTATTCCTTCATTTGC
>Ga0187833_10006633_pt1 | contig 10649 bp, 8 predicted proteins | sample ETNtaG_37_FD_167968 | JGI IMG/M metagenome (GOLD analysis project Ga0187833, IMG submission 167968) | Marine microbial and viral communities from oxygen minimum zone, Eastern Pacific Ocean - ETNP2014_SV_400_PacBio MetaG (Illumina Assembly) | ecosystem: Environmental > Aquatic > Marine > Hypoxic... | reverse complement strand
CTATTTAATTTCATCTGACCTCTCCAACTGACACAGCCTTGACACACTCAGACACATTAGAAAGGAGAAAGTGTATGGGTACATTACGCAGAAGGGCTGGCAAATGGCAAAGTATGATTAGGATCGCTGGTCATCCGCAACTCATTAAAACATTTGATAAACATGAGGATGCGAAACGTTGGCAGTTAGAAGCCGAGCTAAAAATTAGGCGCGAGGAGGCTGGTATAGCAAAGGTTAAGTTTCCTCTGTTTAGGGAAGCTGGGTTGAGATATTTAAATGAGGTATCAGTCCATAAGAAATGCTTTAGGGTTGAAAGAGTGATAATTAATTCACTACTTCAAGAAGTATGGGCTGAATATCCTTTAAACAGAATTCAGAGTAACAGGTGCTTGCTATCTTATCCCGCCTCTGGTTTCGGGGCGGTTTGTTAATTGCAGCAATTTTTTTCTTATCACTTCTTCAAGAAATTTAATTGGCTTATTATCATTAAATAATTTGTTTTTATTTTTAACTATTTTATTAATGATTGAATTTCTAAAATCATTATCTTTTGCTAATTTAACAGCAATTTGTACATATTCTTCTTTATTGCTTGCAATGGTTTCTTTAATATTAATTTTTTTTAATATAGAATACGCAAGTCTTGCTCTCATAAATAACCCTGACAAAGTAACAATAGGTTTATTTAAACTTGTAGCTTCCATGGCCGTATTAAAACCTGAAAAATTTAAACTATCTAAAATAATATCCGATGCCTCTATAACCCCCAAATATTCATTATATTTACACATGGGATGAAAGTGAAAATATTTGCTAAAAGATATACCATAATCTTTAGCTAATTTTGAAACTCTAGATTTAAAAATAGAAGTAATTGATTCATTTTTTGCTTCAAAAAACCAAAATTGACAGTTTGGTTCTTTTTGTTGAATGTCCAGAAAAACATGATCATCTTGTGGTAACAATTTAAATAAACTTTGAAAATTTAAAAAAATAATTTTATTTGTTTTTTTTATACTATTAGTTTTTTTTATATTTGATAAATCAGGATGATTATAATCCGTTCCTATACCAGGTAAATTAATTAATTTTTCTGAATAATATTTTTGGGATTCTTTTTTTTCCATTAATTCACTGGAAAAAAAATAATCAATATTTTTTAAACCCGAAGTAACTGGATGTCCCCAAGTAATGGATTGAATAGGAACCAATCTTAATGAGGCTAAGATCTGCACCTTGGGATCCATGCCAATATCCCAATAAACAAGAATATCCAGTTTATCTTCAGATATTCGACTAATTAACTGATCAATGTCTGTGTGATTAAAAAAATTGTTAGAAGACTCTTTTATTTGACTTGTTGTTTTGTCAAATTCATTGCCGACATAATAAACAAAAGTTTTAAATAAATTTTGATCTAGTTTTAGAATCCAATTTTTGTAAGTTTTTGTCATAGAATGATCTTTAAAAAATGCAGAAACAAATCCTATCTTAATAAATTCTCTAGATTTATTTATTTTTCTTTCTTGATGAAACTGCGGATAAATTTTTCCTGTTAATCTTTCAATTAAATTAGCGTATTTTTGTTGTAAATTAATATCATTCCTTCCCTGATAAGATAAATAAAAATTTGTTGATGATTTTATAGCATCAATTATCTGCTTTTTTGTATATTGTGATTGTATATCCAATAATTGATTTATTTTCTTAATTCCGTCTTCAAATCTCTTCCTATAAAGATCTATTTCTTTTAAATTTTCATAGATAATTGGAAAAGTATTCATAGATAACCAATGCGAGGTAAGATTGTTCGGTTCTATTTGAATTGCTTTTTCATAACAACTTATTGCTTTTTTATATTTCCCTAATTCTTTAAATATATTTCCAAGATTATTATGAGCACTTACATGATTAGGTTCAATTTGGATGGCTTTTTCATAGCAAATGATTGTTTTTTGATAATCTTCTCCTAATTCTCTAAGCACTACTCCAAGATTGTTATAGGCACCTGCATAATTGGGGTTAATTTGAATTGCTTTTTGATAATAATTCACTGCCTTTTGAAATTCGCCCAACTCTTTATAAATTATTCCAAGATTATAATGCGCATCTGCTTGATTAGGTTGGATTGCTATTGCTTTTTGAAAATGATTTATTGCCTTTTGAAATTCCCCTAATTCCTTAAATAATATTCCAAGATTATTATGCACATTTGCATTATTAGGTTGTATTTCGTTAGCCTTATGAAGCAATTGTTTTGCTCTTTCAAAATTTTTAATCTGTATCGATAAGGTTCCTAAAAAAGAAATTGTTTGAAAATGATTAGGATTTTTTTTTAATATTTCTTTATAAAGATTTTCTGCAACTTTAAACTTATTTTTTTTATGATTTTGAAAGGCTAGATCAAAAGTTTCTTTTGTAGTTAAATTTTTTTTTTCATTCATTTCAATTCGTTAAAATATATTTTTTCTTTAGTTTGGGATGTTCAAATAAATTTATTCCATATTCTTTTGCAAAAAACATTAGCTGGTCAGTGGAAATTTCTATTGATTTGGATCAATACAAAACCACCGGAGGAGCGATAAATTTTTCATAGCCTGAAGATCATGACTATAAATCTATCTCCTCAATTACTACCCAAAGCACTACTTTTAATGAATCTTTTACGCCAAAAAGTAAGCTTTTAAATAAAACTGTTTTTAAAAAACACCGTGGAGCGTCGTGGAGAGCTGCGGAGAATGATTATACCGTACTTTATGAGTGTACTGCTCTAACCAGCTGAGCTACAGGCCCTTCTTAATAACCCAATGTTACAAGGATTTTAAAATTGTATCAAGTTAAGAAATTCAACTCAAAGTTTGCAATGTTGGTTTATAATATTCATCAACAATATATATCTAAATTTTTCGCTAAATAGTATAAATGTTTATTAATTTATTCTATTTTTTATATTATTTTTGGAGATTAAATCACTATAAATTTTAATAATTTTAAATTAATTAACTGTTATGAGCCACTTCAGGGTTTTAATTGTGCTATTCCAAGTGATAAAAAAATGGTTGGAATTTAATAGGTATTAAAAACACATATTTAGTAAGTTCTAAACTTTTCAAAATAAATTAGTAATTTTCAAGATTTTTTATTTGGAAAGATATTTGATCGTTTTAAAGTTAATTATTTTTATTTTCATTTAAAGTATGAATTATTATTGTAATTCTTGCGCTTAGTTGGTGGGCCCGCCAGGATTCGAACCTGGGACCAATACATTATGAGTGTACTGCTCTAACCTGACTGAGCTACAGGCCCTTTCGTTGTGTTTCAACACTTTTTATCGCTTTCCAAAATAAAATCTACCTAATAATTCTAATTTATGTCCCCAGTCCCAACTATAGGTGAAGAGAGCTAAGCAATACCAAGGTATTATACTAACATTCCATAGAGCAAAGCTGAAATAAAAAGTTAGTATTTGCTTACATTTATCTATGTTTTTTTTCTCAGTTGATTTCATTCTTTTCTTATATAATGATTTTCAATGTTTATTTGAAATAATTAATATAAATTTTTTTTATCAAAATTTAAATGTTCAATACTATTTTATTCTACAAAGTATACGAAAAATTATTTATGAATAATTTTTTGGATTTAATTCTAGATAACTATATAAAAGGTAAAATTAAATTTTCAAATAATAAATTAATTGTCTTTGATGTTGGAGCGTATAAAGGGACATTTTCTAGATATTTTAATGAAAAATTTAAATATGAAAATAAAAAAATCAATTTCTATTTATTTGATCCATGTATAAAATTCGTTAATTTAAAAAAAAAATTAAAGGGTTTTGAATATTTTGATTTAGCTCTTGGGTCTTCAAAACCGGGAATAAAAAAATTCTACTTAAATAATTTTCTTCATGCGTCAGGAAAATTGAAAAACTCTTAGGAAAAAAATATCAACTATTTTATAGTAAAAGAATTTTAATAGCTTCTATTTTAACTGGAATAGTTTCTCATGACTATATTTTTGTTCGAAAGAGTTGTTTAAAAAGTTAAAAATATATCGTATCTAAACCATATCCAACTTTAGACATAAAATAATAAACTCTTTAATCTTGATATCTTCCAATTTTAGTTTTTCATAATTATTTATTTTTAAAATTTTTGTTGTGTCTGTGCGTAAATCAGTGGGAATTTTTGTTTGATATAAGTCAATGCAAATAGGAATGGCAATAAATTTATCTCCTCAATCCCAAGCCAGTCCCAACTTTTGATGAATCTTTTACGCCAAAAAGTAAGCTTTATAATAAAACTGTTTTTAAAAAATACCGTGGAGCGTTGTGGAGAGGCGTGGAGAATGATTATACCGTACTTTATGTGTGTACTGCGTGAACCCATATTTGCATAGACAATACAACAGTAATTAAAACCGATCAATTCAAAGTACTCATTCTCGTACTCACTCAAAAACAGAAAGGAAGAAAAAATGAAAAAAGATAGAGCCGAATATTTAAAGGGAAAGAAATACTTTCTAAATCTAATTGGGATATTTCAATGAGTTATTCGGACATTTATTAATTTATAATTCATGAATCATAAAATAAAATCTACCTAAAAATATTCAAACATACATCTATGTATGTTTTTTATTATAAAATATAGAACAATTTATAGACAACCCTTATGTTAAAAATGTTAACTAAAATTTATTTTCTGATATTTTTTCCTTTAGTATACCAATTCTCGAAACCCCTTCGATAGTACTTGAAGATTTAGATCCTTCTAGTGCTAATAAAAAAACTTTTTTTTCATCAAGGTAGATAATATCTCTTATTCTTTTTCCAATAAAAATTTTTTCTTTTGAAATTAATTTTTCGAAATTTTTATCTATCACAATTCTATAAATTGATCGACCATTAAGAGAGGTAATTAAAAAACTTCCTTTTCCTTTCCAAAATTTTGAAAAATTATCTGGTATTTTTATTATTTGATTAATTCCAATTGAAGGAATAAATGAATAAATTGGTTCAATGAAATCATAATCAGAATGACTTTTTTTATAAAAAAAAGAATTTTTTGATTTTTCGGTTTCATAAAATTTTTGAGCATAATATGGTTCTCCATATGATGCGATTGGCCAGCCATAATTCCCACCAAATTTTATTAAATTAATTTCGTCCCCACCTCTTGGCCCATGTTCTGCAGATAAAATTATATTTTTATCAGCATAAAGACCCTGGGGTGTTCTATGACCTTTGGAAAAAATAATTGATTTTTTTTTTTCAAAATCTATAAAAAGTGTCTTGCCAAAAGATGAATTGACTTTTTGTGCTTCTAAGCCATCCAAATTAGTATCTGTGGTAACAATTAAACCATCTTTACCATTATGTGAAATAAAAGTCATTCTTGCAGAGTCTAATTCCTCATTACAGTCTTTTGATTTAAAGAAAATTTCAAAATTTAATTTTATTTTAGAAATTTTAGATTTAGAAATATTTATTTTCGTACAATCTTTAGTCTTATAATCGCTATATGAAATATATAAATAATCATTATAAACAAATAAATCTCTTATTGATCCTTTTTCACCAGCAAACTTAAAGTTAGTATTAATCTTAACAAATTGAAAATCATTAAAATCATCTAAAAAATTTTTATCAATAAAAAAAAAGCTACCAGCAGTATCTGCTATGATAATATCATTATTGTGTTGTTCTAAAAAAAAAAGAACTGAATTTGCTGCCCATTTTGAATGTGAAGCGTTTAGATTTAGTTTGTCTAAAATAAATTCTTTTAATTCGATATCAACAAATTGTGTTTGAGGTAAAATGTTTTGATTATAATTCATTTTTCCGTAAACTTTATATTTTTTAAACAAATCTGCTGTTCCCCTGCCAAAAAATAACTCTCTTATTTTCTGTTTGTAGCTTTCTGGAAGTAAAATCGATGCTGTTAATCTTATTTTGTCTAAATTAAAATAAAATAAAAAAATAATAAAAACTACGATTATATATAAAATATTTTTTTTTTTCACTTTTCAAAGAATTTATAAATAATTATTTACCATATAAGAGTAACAACATCAACAATTAACTCTATGGGTGATTTTGAAAAATTATTTTATCGTGAAAATATTTATAAACATAAAGTTAGACTGTTTTAATTTTTTTTTAAATAATATTTTGCAAATTCAATAAAAATAAATTTTTTTATAAAAATCTAATTTGATGTCTTTATGCGTTCAAACTTTGTCAAAGAAGAGTTAAAGTTCCCTAGCCATCATTTTTTCTTAAATCTTTCCAGTAAAATAATACCAAATTATTCCTAAAACTTCATAAATAATATCATTAAAATGATGGATGCTGTGGACCGAAGGTATGATTGAATAATTGCTATTGATATTTGTTTTATAATTGTCAGGTATCAAGATATCAAAATTTTGTTTTTTTAAAGCTAAAATAGTTCGTTTATGATGTATTGGATCTGTTGCCAACAGCAATGGACCATCATGAATATTAATTAATTTTTTTAAATTTTTTGCCATATCATAAGTAGTTTCACTAACAACATCAGTTAAAAAATTGCTATGCTCGAGTACAAAATATTTTGGCAACAAATCTGCAGCTAGACCTCCGGAAAAAATTAAAGGTATCGAAAACTGTTCTGACAATTTTTTTCCATACAGTGCTCGTTGGAGACTTTTAGTAGTTGGAAAATGGGCATCTGCTGTAGCTCCCGCTCCTGGTACCAAAACGTACGCCGGTCTTTTAAGATGATTAGAAATTCTGTAGCTGTCGCTGTGAAAAAATTTTTCAAGACAAGTTGGTACAATCGGCAAAGAAGAGATTAATAATAAAATAAATCCCAAATAAATTAAAAATTTTTTCAAATAATTAGATTTTACAAGTAAATATAAAATAATAATCCAAATGCTTGGCATTGGAATATATATAAAACTGTGTAAAATAAATTCTTTCAAATTTTAATCTTTTTTTTAAAATTTTTTACTTATGATAACAAAAACTTTTTATGAAGACTAACCGTTTAAAATTTAGAATAAAGGGCTTAGTTTAGCTGCCCTTTTAACATAAACTAAACTGGACACAATAAGAGCTTTCATACATACAATAACATGTCTAGAGACTCCTTAGCTGGAGTTTGCTGGAGTTGTGATAGCAATTTAATAACTCCAAATGTTGGCTTTCGCTGATATTTAGCTTCTGCTGTAATATTATTTTCAGAAGACATATAGATAAACGTTTCATGTGTATCTTTGTAGGCGTTATTATTGAGCCAAGTAATAAATTCTTTTGTTTTAATACTAACTCTTAAATTATCGAGATATCCTATTTCTTTTGACCAATCAGTACATTCGATACTTATAGATCCTGAACCTAGGTTAAAGGTGGCTCTAGCAAAAATACTTTTACCATATGGATCTCCTGCATGCTTTCCTTTATGCTTCTTTTTTTTTGTATCAGAAAAAAACTCAGAAACATCTTTAATAATTTCTTTCATTTTTTTATTGCAATCTTTAATATTTTTAGGAAAGTCAATAAAACCGGCGATTCCATAAATTTTATATTCTTTATCTTCACTCTTATAAGTTATTTGAATAGCATCAAAAATTTTAAATGATGTAAGATATGCAAATTCAGATGCAAAAAATTTGTCATTTTTATAATAGTTTCTTTTATTATTTCTTATTTGATCTTCACTAAAATAATCCAATGCACTATCCCCAATACTTATGCTCTCAATCTTAAATTTTCTAATATCATTAGCCAAGGATGATGTTTGAATGCCCAAGGCTATAATTATTATAGATAAAAACTTTTTCATGAACAAATGTTACTATAAATTCTTTTTGTCGACCAGTTTGAACCTTCAAAATCTTGCAATTATAAGCAACTGACTTACAAAGAAATTTCGTGTAGTTTTCCTTCATGAAAAAGTTTTTAGATATTCGTTTAGTTTGTGTTGAAGATGGACTAGACAATACAGGTTTTCGTAAAATTGCAGCTTACGTTAAATCAATTCATTCAAATACAAAAGTTGCTTATGTGCCCACAGCAAACCACCGCAATCTTTACGGAGTTCTTATGGAGAAGGGTGGAGGAAATTTAAATGAAGCTGATATTCATAGAGTAGCACAATTTATGGCGGAAGGTAACATTGCTGCTTTCTCCTCAATGACCCAAAGCGCTACTGTGGTTTATAAAATTATAGCAGATATACGACACATTAATCCTCACTCATATATAATATGGGGTGGAATTCATCCGATTGTCCAACCCGAAGATGCAATAAAACATGCGGATGCCATTTGTACAGGGGAGGGTGAATTTGCATTTAAATATTTTTTGGATCTTTACAAAAATAGTAAAGATTTTACTAAATCTCCTGGTTTTTGGTTCCGCAAAGATAACAATGTAATTAAAAACAGTAATCTTCCTTTAATGACCCCAAAAGATATGAATGAGTTGCCTACCCTTATGTATCAAGACGGCGAGATTGTTTATCGTCGAGGCAAAGGTTTTGAAGAAATAAGTTCTAGAGATTTTCTTGATTATAGCGGACTTCAATATGGCACAGTATGGAGTATCGGTTGTCCTTTACATTGTACATATTGTAGCAATACAAAATTTATTGAATATGATAAGGCCTACCGTAGGATTCGTCACTCTTCTCCGCGCACGATCATTAATGAAATAAAAAAGGCTATTTCCAAACAGGTACACTTGTCTACGGTAGCCTTCCACGATGATAGTTTTCTTTCTTTGCCTTATGCGGAACTTGAAGAATTTGCTAAACTTTACAAGTCAGAAATAAAAATACCTTTTGTTATATATGGTGTGATTCCAACTTATGTGCGCGAAGATAAAATCGCTCTACTTCTAGATGCTGGAATGAATCGAATTCGCATGGGCATACAATCTGGTAGCGATAAGATCCTTGAATTCTATAAAAGGCCAACAAAACTATATAGAATTAAGGAAGCAACAAAAATATTGAATAAGTTTAAAAAATATATGATACCACCTTCTTACGATATCATCTTGGAAAATCCTATAGAAACCCCTGAAGACACACGCGCAACCGTTGATATGTTGTATGAAATGCCTCGACCTTTCACTTTAAATATTTATGCTTTAAGAATAATTCCAAATACCACTATGGCAAAAGATATTGAAGATAGAGGGTTTAAAATTCCTCTGATAAATAAAAATTATTTTATCGATTATCATAGAACATTAGGGAACATTGTTGTATTTACTCTCACTTTCTGGAAAATGCCACGGTGGCTATATAAATATTTACGCAATAAAATTTATCCAGTTCACACCAAACAACAAAATTATCCAATTTTATTTACAATTGTTCGCACGCTTTATTATGTAAAGCGTGCATTTGACCATCTACGTTTTATGGATTTTTCTGTTTTGCCAGGCAAAACAGGTTATTTATTGTGGAAGATTGGTATTATTAAATTTTGGAAAAAATTTGTTTTGAAACCATATCGTTTGCCAGAATCGAAATTGTGATAATAATTAATTATTAATGTGTAATAAGTTCCTTATTTACTTTTATGTAAATTGTTCTGTTTATGATTTATATCAACAAAAAATTTATCAAAAAGTTATAATTTTTTTATTGGTGGATATTTAAATATAACTTCAGGAATCCACTCGTTAATTTGTTGTATTCTTCTAGAAGTTGAAGGATGCGTGCTCATCCATTCTGGAGGTTCTTTTCCCTTGTTTGCTTCTTTCATTCTTTCCCAAATTTTTGCTGATTCCCTAATATCAAATCCCGCCAAAGAAGAAAAAACCAATCCAAGATAATCTGCCTCACTTTCTTGCTTTCTGTTAAATGGGTTCATAATTCCAAATTGTGCCAACATTCCAGCAATATCAACACCGGCACTTCTTGAGACTCCAGAGATTTTACCCCCAGAAACAATATCTGCAATTTGAGTTCCTACATTTATAGCTACACTTCTACTTGCACGTTCTACCGAATGTTTGGCAACGGCATGCGCTATTTCGTGCCCCATTACAGCTGCTAATCCATGCTTATTTTTTGTAACCTCTAAAATGCCAGAATAAACTGCTATTTTGCCTCCGGGCATACACCAGGCATTTTTAATTTTTTTATTATCTACCAAGATGTATTCCCACTTAAAATTTGCGGTTGGATCAGGAATATTGTTTTGATGAAAATATTTACTTACCGCTTCCTCAATCCTATGTCCAATATCTTTTATTTCGTTTAATTGATTTAAATCGTCACTTAATTTTTCTTTGCCTTTTACCTTTTCGTATATATGCTCAGCTTGTCTATTTAATGTAGATTCTGGAATTATCTTAAATTGCTTCCTATCAGTAATTGGTACAGTGCTACATGATGAAATTATCAATCCAAAAGTGCAACAAGCAACAAATCTAAGAAATTTATGTCTGTTTATGATATTGATATACTTCATATAAACTAAAATCTTTATAAAGCTATGAATTTATGTAATAAAGCATTAACTTTCTTTCTTGCTATATTTTTACATATTATTTTATAATTAAGCTATCCATAATCAATGGAAAAAACAAAAAAAAAAAGAAGTATTATTGTAAAACTGAGAAATAATTTTATTACAGAAAA
>Ga0187833_10006631_pt1 | contig 10649 bp, 13 predicted proteins | sample ETNtaG_37_FD_167968 | JGI IMG/M metagenome (GOLD analysis project Ga0187833, IMG submission 167968) | Marine microbial and viral communities from oxygen minimum zone, Eastern Pacific Ocean - ETNP2014_SV_400_PacBio MetaG (Illumina Assembly) | ecosystem: Environmental > Aquatic > Marine > Hypoxic... | reverse complement strand
GGTGTTTCATTACAAATTTCCTATCACCTTCAAACTTTTGTTTACCATTTTTATCCCAAACACCATACCAACCAGGAGTTTTAGTTAATCTTATATGATATTTAGTAAATCCTTCATTTACAGATTCATTTTTCTTTTTCTTTTTCAATAAATGAGGACCTGCGGGTGTTAATTTATCAGTATTATGTACATCTAGTTTCCCATCAGGAGCGTAACCACAAGTTCCTTCTAACTCTATACGAACTAACTCACGAAGTTTTGCAATAATTTCCTTTTTTACCTTATTAGGTAATTTTTTATGTTTTGTGGAAGCAAAATCTTCAGCATCTTTATCACTCATAGAATCGGCAACCTTTTTAACTTTAGCTGATGCATCAGACGGTTTCACCGTTCCTTTTTGTAGTCCGTGAACCATTCCCATAAATTTTTGTTGAGCTTTAGATGTGGCTGGCATTTTATTTCATCTTCTTAATCATTTGTACTGAATCTCTCATAAATTTTGTTACATTATCTTTATAAGATTTCTTTATATCTTTTGATAATTTCATATTTTCAGGTCTTGGGTCTCTTAAAAATGCTTGTTCAATTTCTTGCATAGCTTTTCTCATCTGTGCTTCAGCTTTTACCACACCAACCAACGCTCTTCTTGCAAATCTTTTATCGTCTGGACCTTCAACTACTATTTCATCTTCTCTTTGATGTTTTTCAGTAACATCTTTAAGTGTAGGTAATGGTTCACCGAATTTTCTATCCCACGCTGACTCTTTTATTAATTTTTTCAGTTTAATCATTTCAACTTTCCTTCTTTTTTAGAATCATAATGACCTAACATTTTAAGAATATATAATTTATCTAAATCTTTCATAATATTTTTACCACCTTTTTGTACTTGTCTATATCCACTTGTACTCGTAGACCCCGGTTCTGGTGTTCCAGGAATTCCTCCTGATTTTGTTCCCTCTGGTGGTGTAGTTGGTTTTGTTAATATATCTTCAGCTGTATCAATATAATTATGAGTTTCTTTTGGTATAATATAATCAGGTGATGTTCCAAAAGCTCTTCTACCAAAAACTCTTTGTTTGGGAGCTAACGGTGGAGTATCATCTCTCAATTCATGTGGATCTATTACTTCTTGACTTTTAATATATTCAGGAGTAATTTTAGTTCTTTTAAATGTACCACCGCCTAAATCTGGTTCAGATATTTGACTACCATCACCACCATAAACAGAATCTGCAGCCGGTGCAACAACTTGTACCATTCCCCTTGGCATTCCAGCTGGAGTAATTACTCTCTTCTCACCATACTTAGTGAAAAGTCCATCTGGCCACGCATCACCTATATTTAATCCAGTTCCAACATTCGTTCCAGTTACTTCTTTAATTAATTTATACATTTTCTGTTCTATTATGTTTACAAACATTTTTATCTAATTCGTTCATATTTGACACCGTTAATTTCAACCACTTCAACGGGTTCATATCCACGTTTTTGTTTATTTTTTCTTTTCTGTAATCCACCTTCTACATCATAATCATTATCATCGAAATCGTATGTTGCATGTTCTGCACCTTGTCCTGTTATATGAGGACCACTATGAACTGTGTGATGTTTTATAAATTCTTTTCCACGTTTAGCGTTAGTTGGAGGTTTTGCTTTTTTTAATTTCGGTGAATTAACTTGTTTTACCGTTGTTGGTAAACTACCTTCCTTTTTCAAAGCAGTATCAGGATCTAATCTCCAATCTTTCCATTGTTCCCACATTTTTCTGTCGTTAGCCATTATTTTCCACCGATTCTTTCATACATTTCTCGTAATAGGTGTTTTTTTGGTTCAACAGAATCTTTTATTGGTCTATATTTTTGTCCGTTGATTGAGATTGTTTCTAACTCACGACCAGTTCTTCCCATACTACCTTTTTTATGTTGATCTATTGAAGATTGTAAAGCAATCCCTAAATCTTCAAAAGACTCTGGATCTTCTTCATTAGTACCAGTAATGTCATCTAATGTATCTGCAATTGATTGTGCTCTTTCTACATCATCATCAGTAGCTGCACCTGACTGCATAACTTTTACCATATCACCGACATTATAAGTTAAATCTGGAAAATCTGATAGGCGTCCTGCATATCGTGCATCATCTAAATTTTCTTCTGCTTCATCATAATCTAAATGCACTGTAGTTGGTCTTTCACCACTTGGTTCTTCTTTATCATCTTGTGGTTCATCATCTGACCACATATCATAATCAGCACTTTTTGTAAAATCTCCACCACCATAATCTGCATCTTTTCCTGTATCTCCACCAAATGGTTTATCTTCTGGTTCACTATCATCAAAATCTCTTTCAAAATCATCTGGTTCAAGACCTTTACTTTTTGGTTCTTCTTCTCCACCTTTATCTGCCATTTGTTTTGCATCATCATAAGCTGGATGATCTTCACCTTTTTTTAGAATACCACCAACCGTAGCTTCTTTTTCGTTACCATCTTTGTCTTTATACTTAATCGTTTTATCCATCACATCAGCTTCAGCCATCACATCTTCTAACGTAGGAAGTGGTTCACCAAATTTTCTATCCCATGCATGTTCTGTCAACATACTTTTTGCTATTTTTTTATATGATTCTAAAATTTTCATTTTATTTCCCACTATGTTTGATTTCTGTTTCCAAAAAACCTTTCAAGACACTTCTTTTATATAGTACATTATAAGCGTTCTCTACTTGACCTTTTTTCACATACTTTGTTATTTCAGTTAACATTCTTTGAATGCCACCTTGTAATTGTTTTCTCGTCATCACACCATATCCAGGTATCTGAACTTTAGCATCCAAAGGTGTTTTTACACCTTTCTTGGGTGCTGTGATTTTAGCCTCTTTCATGTTTCGTATTAAAGACTTTAAACTAATCATTATTATGCTCCTCGCATAATATCATTAACAATAGATTCTACTTTACAATAATCACCGCACGCTCTACCAACTGGTATTTCTATATCATTATTAACACTTTCTTGCATTGGATACATGAATGCTCCGTGTGTAGATGGATTAGAAACAAAGTCAAATGCTATCAATTCAAAATCTGGTTGTACTTCTTGTGAGGGTTCACCGCCCGCTTCACTAACAGTTTCTACTGAACCCATTCCACGAGAACTAATACCAAGTTTAATTCCTGATTTAAATAATTCTGTTAATATATTACCAGATGGTGTACCTAATACTTCAACTGTACCTAATAAATTATCACCTTCCCAATGCATTTCTTTAATGTTATGAGAAACATTAGCTAAATTAACTACAGAACTTTCTGGATGATCCAATTCGCCCATTGCTCTACTTTGTTTTATAAATTCTTTATGATATTTTTTAGCTTCACGCACTAATACTTCACGTGGATAAATTCTACCATTTTGGTTTTTTGCTTCTGCACGTTGTAATACGCCACGAACAATTAACTTTCCATTATTTTCTTTCATAGATTCAGTAATTTGTTCTTGTTTTATTTCAAATGGTAAATAATCTACTATAAGTTGTCTCACATCTAACTCCGTGTTTTTAAAATTTCATTTTTTAAGTCTTCTAATCTTTTTATCCATCTATTAATAAAATTAATAGTTTCTACCTTATTAGGTTCTTCTCCTTTGACTTTAGTTTCTTCTATAAGCCACCGACGCTTTAAATTAGATAGACTTAACAATCTTCCTAAAAAGTTAAGTCCATCTTTATTCCAAGATGAGTTCATAATAAGATTAATAAAGTTGGCCAACTTTGTTTGCTAGTTTTACTAACCTTTCACTAATTTTTTTCATGGCTCCGTGAGTTCGTTTCCAATAAGATGTAGAATCTACTCCTATTTCGTTCTTCAATCTCACATTCATTTTAACAAGTTTATCTAACTCGTTTAGTTTATCACGAACTTCTCTCATTGAATAACCAATTTTTTGTTTAGGTGATAATGATTCATCATTTCTATAATCGTGATATTTACCTTCAGTTACAGATTCTTTTTTTCTTTTTTCTTCTGGTTCATCTTCAATAGTTGTTTTTTTCCCACCAGGATGAAATGGTATATGAGCTTCAATTTTCTTATCAACTTGTTTTGCTTGAGATACACCAACTCTTTTAACACTTATAATAGCTTTAACACCACCCTTTAATTTTTTAGCAACAATCATTTTAGCTTCACCTTTAGAACCAGCATCAACTAATACACTACCAAAATCTGTTCTTATATGAAACTTTGCCTCATTTACTTTTACAAATCCAAATACTGCTGGTTTCTTATGACCATCTTCAAAACCCGCTTTTTTAATTTTTTTAGAGTTTTTTTTACGGAATGCACGAGGAGTTTTAGGTGGTCCTGCTCCACCATCAATTGCTCCAGTTACTGAAGCTTCTTCTAATTCTTGCTTAAGTATTTCTTTAATATACTTTCTTAAAATGTTAAGATTCATGGACATTTTTTAACTCCTTGATTAGTTCATAATATCTCATTAAAGTTAAAACTTGTTTATCTTTTACTATTCTACCTTTTGTTAAATTTTCTATTTGATTTATAGCTTCAGTTAATTTAATCTTGGTAATATCATCAGTAACTTTAGGTGTATGAAGTTTTAATGTTTTTTTAATTTTTACTACTTCACTATCAACAAATTCTCTCATTGAATTTGTATTGCTAACGTTATTAATATAATTTTTTAATAAATTCTTTTGAGATTCATCTAACGTTTTATATTTTTGATTAAACTTATCTACAAGAATCTGATATGCTAGTAATCTTAAATCTTTATCTTTTTTATTATATTCACGTAAAACTTTATTTTTAGTTTCAGTTGAATTAACTTTTTTACTAGTAATATGTTCTAAAACAGTGAATTTAGAAGTAACAACTGCTTCAGGATCAAAAATAGTAGGTATAGTTTCTGCTTGAAATACATTAGAAATTGACGCTAATATTCTATAATTAGATATTCGTCCATTAAAGAAATCATTTGCATTATAATTATTCTTAATTTCTTTAATTAAATTATATTTCTCACGTCTTAATGTTAAGTTATTCAATTTTTGTCGTGATTTAATAACAGCTTCTATTAATTGAGTCGCTCTATCTGCAGACTCATAATGTTTTTCTGAAAGTACTCTATATAATTGTAATTCTTTACCCAATTCAGTATTTTCATTAAAATATTTCTTTACAATTTTAACTGATTTTGTGCTTTTTCCAGCTAAAACATCTGCTGTAATTTGTCGTGTTAATAATTCAAAAAGAATACTCGTATTCTTTATTTTAGAATGTTTCAATTTTCGAGCCATTATAAAATACTCCAATATTTAATATAGTATGTCATAAATAAATATAAAGTTAAGTAATAATCATTCATTTGAAATACTTTTATCTAAAGAACTTAACTCATTCTTATATTCTTCTTCAACTTCCGAAGCTTCATTTATAATTTTTTTATCATGTTTACCAAAATTTGTTGATTTTTTCAATTTATCTAAATGAGCAAGCGCTAAATGTTTACCATATTTACGTGAACTACTACCACCTTTTTTCATATCATGTGAGCCTAATGGATCTCTTCCTCTAGCACTACCATCTTTTCCATAATGTGGAACTTCTTTAGGTCTTCCAGCGCCATCCCAACCTCCAGGAGGTGAACCGCCTTCGGGTCCTAAATCATCTAATTCATGACTGGTTCTTCCCATCGCCATATCAGAAGGTGTTCCTGAAGCTTCTCCGCTCTTTGCGGGATCATTACCCTCATTTTCAATTTGAGAACGTCGAAATTTTTGTTTATAATCAAATACTATTTCATCATCTAATTCTTTAATTTCTTCTTTAGTAAATCCAAAAATATTCTTATAAATCCATTCTGAAGAAACTAATCCATCACTTAACATTGAACTTGCTAATGAAGTTTTATTATTCCACAATTCAACTTTTTCTTCTTCATAAATTGTAGATGGATTTGTTAAATCTAATTCAAAATTAACCAAATCTGCATCTGTATATCCTTGTGCATATAAATGAACAATAGCTATTTTAGTTAACTCTGATATTGTGATTCTTTGTATTCTTTCAATTGTTCTAGCAAATCTAACATCCTCTGCAGCTAAAGTTGCTTTACTACCAATTTGTTCTTCATACCCAAGAAATGCTTTAGGAATACGTAGTGAAGCTAATAATTTATTTTTAAGATATTCAATATCTTCTACTGCTTCATATGTTAAACCGGGAAGTGAATCTATACTTGTTCCACTATCTCCACCACGAACTGGTAAAAAGAAATCTTCTGTAATATTTTGCATATTATATTTTAAGTTATAATCGCCAGTATCTTCATCAACTACTGGAGCTTTTTTCATTTTATTAATAACCTTTTGCATATAATTATCAACTTCAGCGGGCGGTATGTTTCCAATATCTAATTTGAAAATTCTCTTTTCAGGAGCTCTCATAATTCTATGAATTAACATCGCATCTTCCATCAATGTCAACTGTTTCCAAATTTTACGGCCACCTTCAATTTGTGACTTACCATAAGGAAGATAATTAGAATCTGAAAGTAATCTAAAGTGTGCTACTTCATAATTTTCTAATTCTTCTCTTGTGGCTGACCGTTCAGGTTTATATCTATGTTGTGATGTTGTTGCTTCAATTAAAAATTTAACATATTCTGGATTTTCTGGATCTAACCCTTCTAATCTTGATACATCGTAAACTGACAACGGTATAACATTAGTAACACCATATTTTTCATTAATTTCTAATTGTAAAAAGAAATCACCATACTTACACATATTACGAATCCATGGCCACAAGTTAAATTCAATATTCAATATATCATAAAATAAATTATGTAATATGTCTTTAATCTGTCCATTATCTGTCTTAATTTCTAAAACATCTCCATATTCAGATTTCATTGAAGATTCATCTGCGTAAATATCAAGTGCACTTGAAATTATCGCGTCATTATCCATTGATTCATAATCTTTAAAAAGATTTAATCTCATTGATTTTGTCAATAATGAATCTGAATACCCGCTTAATCCGGCACCAGTAAATATTTTTTGATATCTATCAATAAAATTACTTTTTGTTATAGATTGTGTACGACTTGTATCAGCAACTTTTAATTTTTTACCACCTACATTTCTTACAATTACATTTGTAGAAAATAATCGTTGTAATCTACCAAATAGACTTTTATCAGCCATTTTTTACCTCTTTACTTAATTAACCATTCTAATGATTCTCTCTTTTTACCGATTTCCCAGCTCCAAGAATCATTTTGATTATCTGTTGGTGTATAAACACCTTGATTTGATGTTATACTATTTATTGCTTTCTTTTGTAATTCTATACCTTCTGCTCTTAATCGTAAAGCAGTTTCTCGTATCCACAGTCCCATTGCATAAGACATTACCAAGTCATCATTATATCCTGACATAGCTTCTGCACGATTTCCATTATATATAAACACAAACAGTTCATCAATCAATCTTTGTGAATAAACCGTTACTAATTTTTCTCTAAAAAATTCTTCTAATTTTGCTATTACCAATGGTCTTGTCTTTTGTGTCAATGTAAATCCTGGAATTAACTGTTTTTCAACTCTATTAATTTTATTATTAATATGTCTTTGAGTATCTACTATCTGTAAATCTTTACTCATATAAAATAAATTATCATATTCTCTATCAATACATTGTTGAATAGCAGCCCATCCAATATTATTATTTTCAACAACAAGTAATGCATTATTATATTCAATTGCTATATTAACTAATAAATTACCATAATCTCTTGTAGACATTCTACCTTTATACTCTGCCACTTGTTCTAAACTTTCTACATCTAATATATGAAATGCTGAGTAATCTGTTGCATCTCCTCTACTAACATCCGCGCATACTATATAATCTTTTGTGTAATTCGGTGGTTCCCATATCCAAACATTACTATCAACTCCTCGTTTTTCTATAGGTTCTTTAACTTGTGTTGTCCTATACTCTTCTAAAATAGCACCATCAACTACTGATTGTCCTGAAGTAATAAAATCACAATCACACTCTTGTGCTGCCATTGAAGGACCTAACAACTTATCTTGTTCATCTCTCCACTCTTGTTCTCTGTCGGGATGAACTATCCAATGTAATTTAATAAAATTAAAATCATTCAATCCATCTTCAGCATCCATCCAAGTTCTATGAAACCAATTACCAACACCATTTGGTGTAGAAAGTGCTATACATTGTCCACCCGTTGATAATGTCTGAGATGCTGCTGCCCATATCGTATCAATTTTATCAATAAATGCCGCTTCATCTAATATAAGTAATGATAGTGCTTCTGAACGACCGGCCTCGTCTCCACTAGCTACAGCCTTTACTTGAGAACCATTTTTATATCTTAATGATAATTTATTATCTTCAACACAAGGTTGTTTTAACCAACTTGGTAAGTTTGCATGCATCACACGAACTTTTGTTACTAAATTTTTGGCAACTTCTTGTTTAGTAGCAATCACCAAGATATTTTTATCTTGATGAAATGTCATCATCCATAAAGAATATCCAGCTGTAATAGAAGATATACCTAATTGTCTTGCTTTCAAAATTATATTAAAACGATGTTGTACTAAATCACTAACTGTCTTTTCTTGAAAATTATATAAAGCAAACGGTATCTTACCCTCTATTGGATGTTGAATTACGCAATATTTCCTCAAGAAATAAACTGGATCAGAAGCACACTTTATATACTCCTGTTTAATTACATCTTTTAATTGTCCTTTTGAATTTCGGTTCATATTAATATAATACGCTCACAGTACCACTTCCACTTATTCGTTTTACACCTACTTCATAAAGTGTTTTAGCTGTTAAGTCGGACGCGGCTATAGAATCACCTTCGGTTGGCCAAATATAAGAACTTCCTGCAGACGTTACAATAAATCCACTTGACCCTTTAAAAGACCCAGTTAAATCTGTTATACCTGCACTTACTGTTTTAATTTTACTAAATTTTGCATCGTCTTTTATAGTAGGTACACTTCTACTAGATACATCAGTTCTTCCATTTGAACCATGTGTTATCGTTGCCATTTAATTTCTCCTATTAATTAATGTTATTACTCTATATATAAATATATTACTTCAAAGAATCTTCTATTTTTTGTAAATATTCTAAGGCTTCATCTGCTTGTTTTTTAATTTCTTTAACATCTATTTGCCATTTTTCTTTATCAACAGAATATCCGTCGGGTCTAAATTGTTGCCAAAATTCTACTGTATCTTGTTTCTTAAACTCTTCAATACTTTGTTTTTGTTCTTTTATCCAAGCTAATTTGTTTGCAATCACTTTTTTCTCTGCCCATTCATCATATGTACCATCAATTCTCATTTTATTCTCTATTTTTATTTGGCATTCAAAACAATGATTATATAAATACCACATTCTATCGTCTAAACGTTTTTTCATCACTTTATCACACTTAGGACAAAACCAAGGTACTCTTGCTTCTTTAGTTATCTCTAATTTTTCTGATGCTCTTTTACGTTCTTCTTCTTTTTCTTTTTTTAATTTTTTCTTAAACTCTAAATCTTCATTGGCGACAAAAATCCGTTTTTCTGGAGTTTTACCTCGTAAAATACTCTGTAATGCAGTGTTTTGTCTTTGATTTTCTCTACTATATCCCATTATAATATTCCCTAAAAGTTTAATAACCCTAAAATCTGATTTACTGGCGCAAAAGCTCCCGTAAACTTATAAATTTTACCTTTATATTTAAAAACTATACCTTCTGATGGTACTATTGATTTCAATCCCCCAATTTTATTTAATTTATCTAATTGTAACTTCAAAGTTTCTATTTTTTTAATATCACCTCCACGTTTTACTTTACTAATTGCGTCAATTACATCTTTTCTTATTTTTTTAACTGCTTTATCTGGTGAAGCTGCTAGATATCCACTAATATTCTTTAATATTTCAGCACCTACATCAAAAAATAATACTTCAAATGGTTTCATATTTTGTTTTACCCATTTTTGATGGTCATTTTTATCAAATGATAGTACCCAATCTAAAAATTCGGGAGATTTACTCAAATCTTTTTTAATTTGTGGTATTTTATATGATTTATCAAAAAACGCCCATCTTTTAGTTAAATTAATCAAAACTTTACTTGGTATTATTACTCCATGTTGTTTTGTGGCATTATAAATAAATTCTTCCCAAAATGATTGATGATATTTAGCTAAGGTATCAGTATTCCCTAATGCATATTCTTTTTGTAATTTATTTAATCTATTGATAAACCCTGCCTTCTTTTTTCCAAAATCTTGTACTTTTGATACTGTTAAAAATTGTGGTTTACCAATTGTATAATGTTTTTGTACGTGTTGATTAACTTGTTTAATCATTCCGGCTAACATACGAGCTGAACCTTTAGGTTGTCCTATAGCAGTACCACTTTTATTATATTCTAATGTTCCATGAAATACAATCTCTGCTTTATCATAATCTATTACATTAGCAGACTTTGGATACATAACTTCTAAGTTCATCCAGTTTTTACCATTACCAAATATTTTTTCTTTTTGTTTATCAGATAAAGAACCTATTGATTTAT
>Ga0187833_10006628_pt1 | contig 10652 bp, 10 predicted proteins | sample ETNtaG_37_FD_167968 | JGI IMG/M metagenome (GOLD analysis project Ga0187833, IMG submission 167968) | Marine microbial and viral communities from oxygen minimum zone, Eastern Pacific Ocean - ETNP2014_SV_400_PacBio MetaG (Illumina Assembly) | ecosystem: Environmental > Aquatic > Marine > Hypoxic... | reverse complement strand
AAAAAATTCTAAACAAGTAAAAATCTGGAAAAAGTTTTGCAAAAATAAATGCAAACACTTTATAAATTTATTTCCAACTTTCTTTGATGAAAAGCTAAAATTAACTTCTATGTAAATAATTAAAAAATATTATATTAAAAACGATATCCATTTTAATGAATTGGGCAATAAAAAAATATTTAATGTTTTAAAAAATTTAGATTTATGATACTAATTTAAGACAGAAAACGTAAGAGAACACTTCAACTTATTACATATGAATTTTTTATATAAATTAAAGATTTTTTTCTTAAGAGTTATTGGTTATGAGAAGCCACTAAGAGTGGCAATTTTAAAATATTTATCGCTTAAGTATAAAGTATTTAAACCTCATTATGAGACGATTTTACTAGAGTCATGCAAAGAAGCAAAAAAACTTGGTATAAACAATGTTAGTGTTTTAGAATTGGGCGTTGCGGGTGGAAACGGTATTATTGCTTTAGAAAAATATAAAAAATCTATTGAAAGTTATTTGAAAATTAAAATAGATATTTATGGTTTTGACACTGGAGAGGGAATGCCGAGGTCAAATCTAAAAGAAGATTTAATATTTGTGTGGAAACAAGGTCAATATAAAATTGACAAAGATTTAATTGGAAAAAAAACAAATAGCAAAATATTCTACGGTGATGTTAAGAATACAATAAACGATTTTATTAAATTAAATCCCAATAAAATTTGTAGCATTTTTGTTGATCTCGATTATTATTCGTCAACAAAAGCATTTCTAGATCAAATTAATAGTTTGAAAAAATATTTACTACCCAGAGTACTTTGTTATTTCGATGATTTGCATGTTCCAGAAAAGTATATTTCTGATGTGAATGGTGAATTATTGGCAATCAATGAATTTAATTCTTCAAATACTAGCTGTAAATTGGGAGCAAGCATTGACCACGTAATGGACTTTAAATTTCCCTTGGCAAAAAGTTCAGTTTATATGTTGCACGTTTTTGACAATCCTGATTACAATAAATTTGTAGGTTTTGCCTATGGTGATGATTCCGATATAAAATCTAGAAAAATTACCTATTCAATATTAGATGATTAAAGTTTTAATGAATATTAAAGGTAAAACTAAGAAGGCGAAAATAATTTACACCATCAATATCGGTATTTTCAAATGAATAGAATTACAATTGTTTTGTTAGGTGTAATTTTTTCCTTAATTGTTTTAATTGTTACAATTCAGAATGATAAATTAAGATGTTCGTCACTCGGTTCTAAAATTGTTGATAATATTTTAAATATTGAAGCGGGGACAATGAAATGTGAAAAACTTTATTATACAGGTGTTTTAAAAAATCCTGATAGTGAATCCATTTCTTTTATTAAAGAAAAAGATTACAGTGAATCCATTAGATTTAATAATATTTCAAGTAAGATCGAATTAGATTGCCCAACTAACTCTGATATCATAGTTATTATTGGACAATCTAATTCTGCTAATCATGGATTAAGCAAAATAATAGAAAGTAATAAAGATTTAAATTTTTTTAATAATAATTGTTATTCTTTATCAGAACCTGTTTTAGGTGCCACAGGAAGAGGTCATTCAATAACTTCATCTTTATCATCAAAAATTAAAAATAAAAAACCTATAATTTTTTTAACAAACGGATGGGGTGGTACTAGTATTAAAGAGTGGTCTATACATGAAAGTGTTTTAACAACTTATGCAAATGAGAATATTAAAGAACTTGTAAAAAATAATAATTTAAAATATGTCATTTGGATACAGGGAGAGAGTGATAAAAACAATTCAGGAATTAATTACATTAAGCATTTTGAAAATTTTAAAAAACAACTTTTTGAATCAATTAATCCAGAAAAGTTAAAAGATTTAAAAATTATAGTAACACAAACATCTATATGCGGTTATTATGATACGTCAGCTCAACATATAGTGTCACAACAAAAAAAATTAGGTGAAATTTATTCCAATGTAATTGTAACAAATGTATCAGATAATCTTGATTTAAATTTCAGACATGACGGATGTCATTTTAATGTGCTTGGTATTGAAAGAATTACTGATGAAATTTCTGAGATTATTAATAAAAGTTACTAAAACAAAAATTTTACAAAAGATCTTAAATTTTCAACAAAGCATTACAAAAACTATTCATTTAATAATAACTATTAATTTAATAATATAGGTAAAATTTATGTCATTAAAAAAAAAGAACTTTGATATAATTGTTGTAGGAACTGGATTATCAAGTTTATCTTTTATTGATTCATATTTAGAAAAAAATAATAAAATAAATGTTATTTCACCTAATTTTAATAAGAATAACTTTTTTGAAAATAAATATTTAAATTCTCATATTGACAAATATCTGCCCCCGCAGATGATTAAAAAATTAAAGGAAGTAAAAAAGTATTTTTTTTATAATAAAATTTTTGTTAATAAAAATTGCAAGATTTTTGGTTCACTTGAGTTTGGAGGATTGTCAAATTACTGGGGACTACAAATAGATCAAAATATTTCTGATGACATTGAGTATTTAAATTATAGTATAAGAAAAAAAATAAAAAAATCTTTTATAAAAATTTTCCAAAAATTTAGTTTGTTAGGTAAAATAAATCTAAATAATAGAATTTATAAAAAGGATTATAAAGTGGGCTATCTTTTGGAACAAATATTAAAAAAAAAGAATTATAATTTCAATATTACTAAACCAATTTTAGCATATTCAAAAAAAAATTTGAATTTAAATGAAAATATTAATTTAGAACTAGTAAATGAAAGCACAGATGGACTAACACCAAAAAATTATTACAATCATTTTTTAAAAAAGAAAAAAATTATTATTCACAATTTTGTAGTAAATAAAATTTACAAAAAAAAAAACAAGCTTTTTTTAATTTGCGAAAATCGAAAGAAAAAAGTAATTTTTGTTACTAAAAAATTAGTATTAGGTTGTGGTACAATTGTAACTACTAAATTAATATTAGATTTTCTAAATATTAAACGTGAAGTAAAAATAAAACATCATCCAAGATTATTTTGCTTATTTTTATCAAAGTATAGATATGAAAATAATATGCAATTTATGCCATCCGCAGTTAATATAAGAAATAGTAAAAATTCAAATACTTACGTTATGGATTTTCGACCCGGTAATAAATTTATAATAAATGCAATGATAAATTTTAAAAAGTATCTTTTGCCATTTAAATTTATTTTAAATTTTTTTAGAAAAAATATGATTTTTTGTAACATATTTTTACATTCAAAATATAGCAATTTATTTATGAAACTTAAAAAAAACTCAAAAGTAATTATTTTTTCAAAGGAAAAGGAAATAATTCCTACCTTCAAAAAAATTCACAAAAAAATATTTAAGTTTCTTACTAAGGATAAATTAATTTTACCATTTTTTTATAATTATTTTCCTGGTTTTGGCGGTGATTTTCACTACTTTGGTACAATACCAATAACAAAAAAAAACAAAGAATTATCTGTCAATGATAAATGTCAATTAAAAAAGTTTAAAAATATTTATATAGTAGACGGATCAGTTTTGGATTTTAAAACAAATAAATACCCATTAGGTCTAATAATGGCAAATGCAAGGAGAATTGGAAAAGAAGTAAAATAGTGAAATATTTTAGAATTAATATTTATTTAAATTTTAAAAATTTTTTAAAAGCGATATTTTTTTTTAGCAATGAAACGAAATATGAAAGAGATATAAATAAGGCTATATCAAAAAATTCTAATAAAAAAAATATTTCATTAACAAGTCAATGTAGGATTTCTTTTTTATTTTTGTTAAGATATCTAAAAAAGAAATTTCCTAAAAAAAATGAAATAATTTTTTGTGCATATAATCTTCCAGAAATGATCAATGTCGCCAGCAATCTTGATTTTAAAATAATTTTTTGTGACCTATATTATAAAACTGGCTTTTATAATTTAAATAAGCTGAAACGAAAAATAAATAAAAAAACTGCAGCTGTTGTATTAACAAATATGTTTAATTCATATGAACAATCGCTACAACTAAAGAAAATTTGTAAGAAACGACACACTCTTTTGATTGAGGATAACGCAATTTATTTTGATAATCATAAAATTAAAAAAAATAAGAAAATATTTTCTGGTACCATAGGTGATTTTTCAATTTATAGTTTTAATATCATGAAAAACATTTCAGCTTTATATGGTGGGGCTGTTGCTTCTAATTTTGATGATTTTCATCTTTATTTAAATAAAGAATCTATAAAGTTAAAAAGTTTTAATAAAATATTATTATTTAAACAAATAATAATATTTTTTATTTTAAAAATAATGTCTGTTAAATTTTTATATAAATATTTCTTCTTTAATATTATAAAAAAATCTCATATTAATAATATTCACCCACTTATGAAGTTATTTTATCCAAGCTTAAAATTTAAAATTGTAAAATTTCCAAAACATTATTTCACAAATATTTCTTCATTTTCAAAAAAGTTGATATTTAATCAGTTAACACAAAGTAAAATAAGAATGGACTCTCATAAAAAAAGAAAAATTAAAAATATTTATTATTATCAAAAATTTAATAAATATAGAATTAATCAAATTAAAATCATAAAAATTTCTGATTTCAATTATCAAAATTTTATTGATTTTCCTTTACTGGTAAAAAACAAAATTAAATTAAATCATTTTCTTTTAAAAAACGGTATAGAAACTAGGTTTCATTATTATCAAAATTGCGAAAGAATCTTTGTAAAAAGCGGTAAATTATCATGTTCAAATTCTGAAAAATATGAAAAACAAATTATCTGCTTACCTAATCATGAAAAAATATCATTAAAATATATAGATTATATTATTAAGATGATTTCGTTTTTTTATTCAAATAATATTAAAAAAAACTCAAATTAAGGAACTAATATGTTAGATAGTGTTAGCACAAAAGAAATTAAATTTGCATTGAGTTCAGAAAGTTATGTGAAATTAAATAAAATAATAAAAGAAGAAAATCAAGATACAATATTAGCTTCTCTTAGCCCAAATTTAATAAAAAAGTATCTTGAAATTTCCACTAAATCAGAAAATTTTTTTTTTTATATTTGTGAACATAAAAGTGAAATAGTTGGTTATGCACTTCTGGTAAAAAAACCTTCATTTTTAATAAGTGAATTTAAAATTATAAAATATTTAATTTTAATCAACTTATTAATGCGTTTTAAGTTTAAAACTATAATAAATATTTTTTTATCAATGTATAAGATTGATTTGCTACTAACATCTAAAACAAATAAAGATATTATAAGTAAAAATTTAAATTTAAATCTTTTAGCAATAAATAAAAATTTTCAATCAAAAGGTATTGGTAAAGCGTTTGTTTTGGACATTTTGAATGACATAAAAAAAAAGCATAATTTTCAAACTATTATTGTTGAAACCTATGATAAAAGAACAGCATCTTTCTATCAGAATAAGTTAAATTTTTATTATTTGGGAAAAAAATTAAGACTTTTTAAAAATTTATATATTTACAGGAAAGAATTTTAATATCTTTTATTTTCTCTTTAATTCTTGTCGAATTTTTTTTAATAATTACAACACATTAGTTATAGAAGTATTTTTGTTTCGATAAAATCTGTCTTCCCAAGTGCTAAAAGGGAATTTGTAAACGGTCATTAATTCAAAGTTTTGCTTTATTAAATATTTGTGAATTTTTTTACTATCATATTGTAAATAAATACTATCATTGTGAAATTCAATTAAAATATTTTTTACCTTTTTGATTTCTGCAGTTAAGCCTTGTAAAACTTCTAGCTCATGTCCTTCAGTATCTATTTTTAATAAATCAAGCTTTTTAATTTTTTTCTTTTTAAACATTTCGGACAATTTAATAGTTTTTACTTTAATTTTTTTGTAATTCATTTTATTTGGAGTGCTTTCAAACAATTTTGCTTTCAGTTTTAAGTAACGGCTTTGATTATTGTATTTTACAAATGATGAGGTGAGATCATGTTTGTTTATATTAAATTCTTTAAATCCTTTTTTATTTGAAATAGCCAGATTATATTTTTTTATAATTTTATTATTTTTTTCATTTTAGAAAGTTTTGAAATAAAGAATTTTTTTATAAAAAAAATAAATTTAATTTTAACCACTATAATACTGTATTTAATATTTACTTATCTACTTTGGCCTTTTTTATGGACTGATCCAATAAATAATTTTTTAGTAGCATTTCAATCTTTTAAAAAATTTGAATTGGGAGTAAGCTCATCATTTTATTTAGGCAAATATGTAAATACCAGTTATTTACCTTGGCATTATACCTTTGTTTGGATTGCAGTTTCTACTCCAATAATCTATTCATTTTTTTTTCTAATAGCGTCTCTTAATGTCGCCTATAATTTTGTTAAAAATTTTTTAGAAATTAATATTAATGATTATTCTAAAAAATTATGGAACAACTATAATGAAAAAGTTGATCTCTTTTTTTTGATGTTTTTTTTGGGGCCAATATTTGCAACAATAATATTTCAATCAACTTTATATAATGGTTGGAGGCACTTATATTTCATTTATCCTGGCCTAATTTATTTGATTGTTTATGCAATTAACTTTTTAATAAATCTAAATATTAATAAAATTTTAAAAAATGCTTTTTTTTTAATTGTTATTTTTACAATAATTTCAAATATATTTAATTTGCTTAAGTTTCATCCGTATCAAAATGTTTATTTTAACTATTTAGTTGAAAAAAAAGCTAATAGTTTATTTGAAATAGATTATTGGGGATTGGGTAACGCACAGTCTATAAAAAAAATTTTAAATAATACAGATGATTCTGAAGAAGTGAGTATAGGAGAAGCTAGTTTTACTCCTTTAGCTTATAGCAGGTATATTATTAATAACAAAAAAATAAATAATGTAGTATTTTCTGGTACTACAAAAAACAATCAAGATTATTTTATTACCAATTATATATATGAAAGGAACCCAAAATTTATAAAAAAATATTCTATTTCAAAAAAATATGAAAAATTTTTTACTTTAAAGAGGGGAAATGTAATAATTAATGAAATTTATAAAAAAAAATGATACTTTAAATTTTATGCGTATATTTGTTTACAAAAGTTTATTTATTTTCATTTCTTTGTTTGTTCTATACAAAATCACAATAGGATCATCGATCGAAACATACGAAAAAAAATTGGAGTCCATATCTTCCAAAGAAAATATAGAATTTTATAAATCAAAAATCAGAAAAGAAATAAAAAGTGCAATAAAAAAAGACAGAATACTTAGCGAATCTGATGCAAAACTAATAAATGAATTCATAAAAAAATTAAATAAAGAACTGATAAATTAAAATATTCATTTTATTTATTAATTACTACACTCAAAAAAAACCATAAAAACTATTTAGCAAAAATAAAAGGTATTCAAAATATTAAAACCTAATTATTACATTTTGCTATTGAAGCTTCTAATGAAATAGAGTTTATTTTTTTATACTCTATACAATTTTGAAACGGATACAAATCTTCAATATATTTTTTATCTTTATCAATTAAATATATTTTTTTTATATGATGATCTTTAAGCTTCTTTTTTACAAAAGAAATATAATTATCGAAATAACGATTGCCTTTTTGAGGTACGCTTCTTGCATCGTAAAATTTGTTTGGTGAAATATTCTTGTTATTTACTAGCGCTGATAAAATTTGATAGTCTGTCATTAATATAAATTTTTCTTTTTCATTAAAAAGAACATTTTTAATATCGATTAATAAATTTATTTCTTCTTGAGGGTTTTTTTTAAACTCTTTTGTTATCCATTTTAAGTTTGATAATCTCTTATCCAGCTGAGATGCATCAACGGCTAAGTCAAGATTTACACCTGCGAGTTCCATAAATTTTTTTCCCTCGTTAAATCTAAAATGGAATTTAACTGTAGATATTAAAAAAATTGAAATGATAAAAACAAAAATTATTTTATTCTTATAAAATTTGTCATTATATAGGTGAGAAATAGCTAAAAAAAACGGTATACTAAAAAAGATTAATATTTGATTTTGGGTCATCAATTGAGAATAACCAAAAATTAAAAACATCGATAAAATTACAATAAAGATTAATATTTCTTCATTTTTTTTTTCTTTTGGAATTTTAGACCTGATAAACAAAAAAAATATTACCAAATATGGAATTATGGCTAGATATAAAAACTTAAACTGTAATACGGTATTGTTTATATCAAAATTTAGCTCCTCTAAACGATCATGTCCTATGGTCAATGGATAAAAAATATATTGTGTAAAAAAATTACCAAATGGTATTTTATTTAAAACAAAAATTGTAGCAAAAATGAAAAGTGAAAATATACCTCCAATATAAAAACTTAAAATATTTGCAAATTTTTTTTTATAAAAAAAAAAATATATAAAAGAAAAAAAAAATAAGAAAATGGCTAAATAACTTGAGGGAATTTGTTTGGAAAAGAAAGAAAACATTAATAAAAATGATGAAAAAAACCAATACTGATTCTTCTTAAACTTTATGCCTAGTAATAAAAATCCGATAGATAAATATGAAAATATAAAAGCATGATGGTCCATAAAAGGCGTACCGGTTTGCGTATAACCTAATATCGATATGCCCAAAGCATAAAGAAAAGAATATTCTTTTTTTAATTCAATTTTTAAAAAAAAATAAAAAGAAAAGAGACATAAAATTAAATTAAATACTGCGGCATGAGTTACATAGCTGATCCAATTTAGTTTGCCTATTATGAAAAAAAAGTATTGTATATAATCTAATAGTGGGCCTGTTATAGACCAATAATCTTTAAATGGATAATGGCCATTAAATATATTATAGCCACCATTAAAAATTAAAAAACTATCAATTGGCAAAATACCTTTGTGTCCATAAAATAAAGGAAAGAACAAAGAGGCTGCAATTAATATTAAACAGTAATAAATATTTTTATATTTTATCAAAATTTTCAATAATTATTTTAGATTAGAATCAATTTTGGCAGCTGCAGCAAAAAGCTCTTTAACAGCATTTATTGAATTATCAAAATTATTTTTTTCTTCTTCGGATAAATTAATCTCAACAACTTTTTCTACTCCTGATTTTCCAATTATAATTGGCACGCCTGCATATAAATTATTTACCCCATACTCTCCATTAAGAAATGCAGCGCATGGTAAAGTTTTTTTTAGATCTTTAATGTAGGACTCAGCCATCTCAACACCAGCGGTTGCGGGTGCATAAAATGCAGAACCTTTTTCTAATAATTTATTTATTTCCCCTCCTCCTTTTTTTGTTCTGTCAATTATTTTATCTAATTTTTCTTTGCTAATTATTTTTTTTAATGACTTTCCATTCACTGTAGTATGATCGGGCATGGGTACCATTGTATCTCCATGACCTCCTAAGACCAAAGAGCTTATGTTTTTAACCGGCACTTTAAGTTCTTGGGAAAGAAAGTATTTAAATCTTGAAGAATCTAAAATTCCAGCCATTCCAACAACTTTATTTGTTGGTAAACCAGAATACTTTTGTAATGCCATAACGATAACATCAAGAGGATTAGTAATACAAATTACAAAAGCATTAGGTGAATTTTTTCTTATTCCCTCTGCAACCTGTTTTATTATTTTTAAATTAGTTCCTAACAAATCATCTCTAGTCATTCCTGGTTTTCTAGGAATGCCTGCTGTGATAATGATCACATCGGAGTTTTTGATATCTTCATAACTACTAGTTCCTATAAGATTAATATTAAATCCATCAACTGAAGTTGATTGAGCTATATCCAGAGCTTTGCCTTTTGCAACGCCTTCAGCTACATCAAAAAGCACCACATCCCCAAGTTCTTTAATGGTAATAAGATGAGCTAGTGTTCCACCAATTTGTCCTGCTCCGATTAGTGTAATTTTTTTTCTCATACTATTTCATTGTTGGCATTACAAACTCAGAGTCAGATTTTAAGTTTGATGGCCATTTTGATGTTATAGTTTTTAATTTAGTATAAAATCTTACTCCCTCAGGTCCATGCATATGTTGATCACCAAATAATGATCTTTTCCATCCGCCAAAACTGTGAAAAGCCACTGGCACTGGAATAGGTATGTTGATTCCTACCATTCCAATTTTGATCTTGCTCGCAAATGTTCTTCCCGTAGCACCATCTCTAGTAAATATACTTACACCGTTTCCAAATTCATGATCGTTAACTAAACTTATAGCTTCATTAAAATCTTTGGCTCTAACAACTGATAACACAGGTCCAAAAATTTCTTCTTTATAAATTCTCATATTCTTTTTTACGTTATCAAACAAACATCCGCCTATATAGTATCCCTTTTCATAATTTTTAATTTTAATTTTTCTTCCGTCAACAACTAAGTTGGCACCCTCTTTCACTCCAATACTTACATAGCCTTCGACTTTTTCTAAGTGTTCTTTAGTAACTAATGGACCCATTTCTGATTTTTTATCTAATCCTGAGCCAATTTTTAAAGCTTTAACTTTTTTTGCCAAATTTTCTACTAACTTGTCTCCAATGCTTCCAACTGCCACAGCAACAGACTGAGCCATACACCTTTCGCCAGCTGAGCCATAAGCGGCGCCT
>Ga0187833_10006627_pt1 | contig 10653 bp, 8 predicted proteins | sample ETNtaG_37_FD_167968 | JGI IMG/M metagenome (GOLD analysis project Ga0187833, IMG submission 167968) | Marine microbial and viral communities from oxygen minimum zone, Eastern Pacific Ocean - ETNP2014_SV_400_PacBio MetaG (Illumina Assembly) | ecosystem: Environmental > Aquatic > Marine > Hypoxic... | reverse complement strand
GATTGACAGATGTTCAAAGCGGATTCAAATTCATTCTCCTCTTGAACAATTTGCATCCCAATACCACCACCTCCAGCCGCTGCTTTGATGATGACAGGGTAGCCTATTTCTTCGGCCAATGCTGAGGCTTCTGCTACGCTTGCAATCGGTTTGCTACTACCTTTAGCAACTGGCAAACCCGCCTCTTCCATAATTCGCCTCGCTTCGATTTTGTCGCCCAGTAGCGAGATGACATTGGAAGATGGACCGATGAATGTGATGCCTTCCTCTTCACATCGACGCGCAAAGGTAGCATTCTCTGCAAGAAATCCGTAACCAGGATGTATCGCTTCGGCACCAATTTCCTTTGCTGCTGCAATCACCTTCTCAAAATCGAGGTAGGAATCAAGAGGATTTGTAGCGTAGTTAGCAACAGCAATATCTGAGAATCTAACTGGCAAGGAGAGGCGATCCTCGCGCCCGTGAATAATAGCAACATCACAACCAAGTGTACGCAACGCGCGGGAGATACGTAGAGCAATTTCGCCTCGGTTGGCGATAAGCACCCTCTTGAACATGCACCACCACACTAGGACTCGGTTCAAGAAAATGACGCATAAATGTAAACAATAGACTTGCCGGTTTCAGTAAACATCTCTCAAATATCGTTTCTCTCCCTTCATCATGCGTTTCTCAACGTAATCGGTAGCCTCGTCATTAGACATGCTCCCATAATCTTCGGCAATTTTGATGAGAGTTTTGTGAACATCCTTCGCCATCCGATTCTTGTCACCGCAGACATAGAAGTATGCGCCGCCGTCTATCCATGACCAAATCTCTTCTCCATTCTGCACCATCAAGTCTTGCACATATGTCTTGGGAATTTCCGACATCCGTGACCATGCTAAATCTAGTTTGGTCAAATGACCACTATCAACCCAATTCTTCAATTCATCCTCGTAGAGGTATTCGTGAGTTGATGTGCGGTCACCAAAGAATAACCAGTTTCTCCCCTTCACTTTGTCAAACTCTCTCTGTTCAAGGAACGCTCTGAAAGGTGCAATTCCTGTGCCGGGACCAACCATGATAATGTCGGTGTCACCATCTGCTGGCAGGATGAAACTTCGAGTTGGAGACATAAACATTGGAATTGACTTCTCGTTGAGGGGGGCCTGATCAGCCATGTAAATGGTGCAAAGCCCACCCCTATCCCTACCATGATGGTTGTATCTAATTATTCCAACAGTTAATTCTACTTGACCAGGATGTGCATCAGGAGATGATGCAATTGAGTATAGACGAGGCTTGAGGCGGTCAAGGTTTGATACAAACTCTTGTGGAGTGAATGAAAGATTTGGCATATCGGCTAGAAGGTCGATGTAATCTCGACTCCAGATGTAATCCTCCATCGCATCGGGGTCATTGACCAGTGATTCCCAGAGCATCAATACTGGATCGGTTGCTGAACCAACAGGAGTGAAGCCCAACGGGAAATCCTCCTCATTGCCTGACCAGTCCCAATCAATGATACTTTCACCTGTTGAGGCTTGGTTGCGGCTTCTGCCAACAAGCCTCATAGATACCTTGGGGCTTGAACTAGAAAATTTCATCTCAAGTCCTTGGATGAATTTTTTGCAAAGCCGATGAACTTCGTAGTGGTGAGTTAGTGCCTCTTCAATTGTAGCTTCGCCAAGGTGAGTCTCAACCATATCATCATTGTTGAAATTCAATAGGGCAATCAAATCGGAAACTGTCTCTGATGGATTCAGTGGAATAATCCCAAGAGCATCACCTACCTTGTAATCCATTCCAGAGGTGCCTAAATCAAAGGAGATGTGGCGAGTTTCCTTTGTTGAGTCTGGATGGGTTATCACCCTCTTCTCAATCATCTCTCCGAAGTATGGTTTCTTGCTACTAAACTCGCTCATATCCCCCTATCCTTTACTCAATCCGCCTTGGCGGGATATGTCTCCGTCTAAACTTATGTTTATCAAACGAATGGAGTGACGTGCCCCTATCAAAACTAGAATCACAACACGCGAAACTAAAGCGGTCAGCCAGTGTCGCACCTCTTGGTGGCACGGTGGTAGTGGTCAGATTCTTAGGCAGTGGCAACGCCTTTTGTCCCAAAGGAAGGCTTCACTCCTTGGTTCTCATTGATGAGAAAATTCTTGTCGACGCACCCCCTACAATCATACCGCAATTGAAGAGAGCAAATCTGAGCCCAGCAGACATCAATACTTTGTTGATTACCCATTGGCACGGCGATCATATCTTTGGTTTCCCTTTCTTCATTCTTGAACGCAAATATATATCTGATAGAGAGGGTCAGAATATGCTTAATGTGCACCTTCACGAGGGAGGTACCTCAATACTAACAAAACTCTCCGAGCTCGCATTCCCCAATTCTCTCACCGATGTTCTGAGTGAGCGAATTATTTTTCACGAGGAGATGAGTGGTGAAGTTGCAGGATGTCCTGAGTGGCACTATGAAAGATTCCCAGTAGAGCATGTGCCGGAGACTGACCCTCACGGTTATCAATTTCACCATACTTCTGGACTGACCCTACTCCACAGTGGAGACTCGGGCCCGTGTCAAGAGATTGAGGAGAGAGCGGGAGATGCAGATATCGTCATCATCGAACTTGGCATTCCAGATGGAGTCCCCACCGAGACGCACTACAAACCATCAACCCTATCGGAACTTGCCAACGACAATCCCCACACAATTTTCCTTGCCACCCATCTATTCACTACTGATGATGAGACGATTCCTGATTTCCCAATCAATGTTATTCAAGTTCGTGATGGAGATGCATTTACATTGGAAAAAGGCGGATTAGTGACCAAAATCAATTGAATAATTTTACTATAATGTAAGAATATAAATAATAATTATAACATATGATTAGGTTCGTGAGATGAAAATTGGTTTTCTCTTGGATTATTGATTTAGCTGGTAAGGGGGGATTGGCAACAACTCTGGAAATTATCTTAATTGTTACAAAATTCTTCTTAAAAAAATCACTATTAAGAAATCCTAATTATTTATCCACGTAATCTCCGACATGACGTAGATACCCCCGGCATCCCATTGGATGAAAAGTGATAAAACATGACACAAGACCCAAAAAAAAGTTATTATTATACTAAATCCAATTGGGAGTTCATATACTGTAATACAATTTGAGCAGCGCGAATAAATGTTGTCGTCTACCTATTTAGCAAGTAGGCTTATTAGACCATCACACCTCCTCATGAATCTCCGTAACGGGGGCGACCGGCACTCTTACCAATAAGACGAGCCGGCTAAATTGAAGAAGAGCGGTGTTAGAAAATGAGTGAAAATATTTTCAACCATCTTCTCAGCAGCGATAGCCTCTTCAAAAATCGTGATGTACTACACCATGGCTTCATTCCCAACAGCCTTCCACACAGAGATACAGAGATTGAATCTCTAGTACACAACCTAGTCGAGGCATTGCATGGTCAAATCCCTTCGAACATGATTCTCTATGGTCAACCAGGTCTTGGAAAGACTGCAGCGACAAGGCATGTATGCCAACAATTATTGGCGCGCGGGAAAGAATTAGGTCGTACCATCCATACTGTGGAAGTGAACTGTTGCACCGTCGACACGAAGTATAGGGTACTCACCCAATTAGCAAATGAATTGGTTGAAGATAGTAGCCAGCATGTCCCCTTCACCGGGTGGCCTACAGACAAGGTCTTTGCCCGTCTGCGAGAAAATATGGACGCGCTCGGAGGGGTACACATATTCGTATTAGACGAAATTGACCATTTAGTCAAGAGGCATGGCGACGATATTCTCTATCCTCTAACTAGCCTAAACTACGAACTACGCAATTCCCGCTGTTGTATCATTGGAATCACTAATGATTTACAATTTACAGAGATGCTTGATGCAAGAATTGCCTCGCGGCTAGGCTCTGAAGATGTTGCTTTTTCACCTTACAACGCACTGCAGATTGAGGATATCCTTAGTCACCGCGCGCTCGCGGGTGTGCGCGAAGGGGTGCTGTCAGACGGGGTGATTAAACTCTGTTCTGCACTTGCCGCCCAAGAGCACGGAGACGCGAGACGTGCATTGGATCTTTTACGGGTTGCTGTGCAAAAGGCTGATGTTACTGGTTCTGGTTCTGTCACTACCGAGCATGTCAGATTAGCTCAAAACCAATTACAGTTTGACCAAATGACCCCTGTCATCTCAGGACTTCCTTATCATCAGAAATTAGTACTTTACTCAATTCTACTAAACGAGACCAACGGCTTAACAAATGTTTCAACCGGTGAAATATATTCAGTTTACCAACTAACCTGTCACAACGCCTCGGTTACTCCACTAGTCTCTCGTTCTGTTGGCAACATCATAAAAAATCTTGATTCGCTGGGATTAATTACTACAAAAACCACAAGTTTGGGTAGATATGGTCGGAGTAATCGCATCAATTCCTGCATCCCCAATAATATCAATCCGATTAAAATCATGGTCAAAGCTGATGATGCCATGAAACCGGTGATAAGTGCTGCTTACCGGTTACAATCTAGGCTGTGAGTGGATTATTTCCTCTTTGCCATGCTAAGAATTGTTAAGAAAGGGTCGCCGGTCGCCCGCCTTGATGAGCGACGACGTAGAGGAGGAGGAGGGCGGCAGTGAGGCTGTCGGCATATTGCTTGAGTGGGTTAAGTCTCCAGGCAAAGTATTCTCATCTCTCATCTTTGGATTGGGCGTATGGGGTCTCATCCTTGGGGTTGTCAATGTGACTATGGGAGTTGTTGTTGCTGGAGAACGCAAAGTTGTCTGGGCAGGTTACCTCACCATGGGATATCTGTGGGATGAACCATATTCTGAAATGATCTATCGACCTTACTCCGATACTGTTTTCCTCGGCATGGCTGTTATTGGTATTTTATGGGGGGCTTATGGGCTGAACCAGAAAGTCGAAGGTGGTTTCCAAGCATGGATTAAAGGAGTGATTTTCAATCCTATTTGGACAAGTCTTGTTTCGGGTAGTGAGGAAGGTGGTATGAAAATGAGCGCTGCTGCTTGGTGCCTTCTTCTAGGATTCGGATTCTACACTTACTGGTCAGTGGTTCACTGGGCTTGGACAGATGTCGGAGTTTATGCTGTAACCGCACCGCTTCTAGCATTTGGCTTTGGCTTACGCTATCTCGCCCTAGTAGAGGATGATGTCCCTGCTGGGGAATAAGGACCTCACCTCTTCCCGAACAACGGAATGTGGCCGTTTCTCCCATATAATGCGTCAATCCATCCTTCAAACGCACCAAGCCACAGTGTAGCACTCCATAGGAAATAGTTTCGGAACATCAGAACACACGGAATGAGCACCAGCACTGAGAACCAAGAACCAATGGCGCCGACTATGGCCGCGATACAGAGGAGTGGTAGAAGAATCGCAATGAAATATCCATCTGAAGTGAAATCATGTTTTATTCCACGATATTCCCTGATTATGCGGATATGCGCCCTCGCGTCCCTTCTCCGCTTTTGTAGAAAAATTGCTATTTTCTCTTCGGCGACATGATCCACCGCCGCTTCAGGTTCGTAGCGAATTGCTCCTCCTGATTGCAAGATTTTCATTGATACCTCCATATCCTCTGCGTGATACCATGACGGGTCAAAGCCACCTCTTGAAATGAGACCCTCTCTCTTGAACATCGAACAGGGACCGTTTGCTAGGGTGGCATGTTTTCCTCGTTTAGAATATTTGTTCGCAATTGAACGTGCTCTTAATCTACTAACTGAAGTTCGGCCTTCGTCAAATATCACTCTACCTGTTACCGCTTCCATCCCTTCACTTGAAGTGAATAAACACTCTATCCAATCTGGCCTCGGGCGGCAATCTATGTCAGTGATAGCAACCCATTCACCCTTTGCCGCATTGAGTGCATTGTTTCGACCTGCGGATAACCCCAAAGGTTCCTGAGTAAGAACTTGAATAGGAATTCCTTTCGAAATCTTACCTTCCAAACTGTGCCACTTCTGAAGTGCTTCAGTACCTCCATCCGTAGAACCATCATCAACGGCTATCACTTCGAGTGGACGATAGGTCTGGGCACTAATAGCTTCCATGCAATCGTCAATCCATTGCACGCCATCACGTACACATACCGTGATTGTAATGAGGGGATTGGGCAGGAATCATACCTCCCGTGTGAACACATCGAGTAATCTCCTACAGTTCTCCTTCGTCTCTTCTGTGGTTATCCTCAGAACTACCCCTTTACCAGGTTGCCCATAAACAACAGCGCATCCAAGTGGCGCGAGTAGATGTACAATCAATGGTGCCAAATCTTCTTCACCATTTACGACAACCAATGTTGGTTCACTATTCGAGAGTGCGAGTTTGGTTGTTAGTTTCAAGTCGGCTGTTATGACTCCTGGTGGACTGGTGCAAATTGATAGTGAGGTGAATACCGTTCTATCAAGGTCGGCTGCTGAGGGCCAATCCTCTCGTTTGGTCATTCCATCAACGAAAGCAAGGTCTGGAATTTCATTCATATCAACAAGGGTATGTACACAAACATCACCCACTGCTATCAATTTGGGTGATTCGTCACCAATTATTGCGAGCGCCTTACTCATTGCCACTGATGGGTTTGATTCGGGCCCCTCATAGAGAGTTCCGTAGGGTTGTTTTAATTCATCATTCAACATTGCTGGCATCCGTTGATCAATGTGCATCTCAGCATCCCCTAACCAGTGACACCCGTCTCTTCCGATTTCGCCAGCACGTATCCTGCTCGATGAAACGATTTCGCCGTCTGAACCTGAAACGTGGTCTACCTGAATGATGTTAAGCGGTGAAAGACCTGCATGCTGGCGTCTTGAATTGATTACTTCACAAGTAGGAAGGGTCTCCAAGGTACAGCCAATAGCATCAGCCTCCTTGCTTGTAGGAGCTGGCCCCACCTTATCCTTCAGAAGATGTAGTGATATACGTTCAGAGAACCCAGCGCCCTCAGCCCAAGCAGAAATCTCATCATTTCGCACCTCCCAACTCAGTACGAGAGGATTCTTTCTTTGTGCTATTTCATCACCGATTAGCCAAACTTGTACCTCATCAGATTGCTCTAGACAGGTAGTCAATAGATGTTCATGGCCTATATGAAAGCGGTCAAAGGTGCCACCAAGTAGACACAGAGAGTTCCGCCCCATCAATACTTCGTGGTAGTGTGACCTCAATCAAACCTACGGCTGAAAAATGAAGAAAAAAGTGTGCCCCGGGGAGTAACGAACCGCCTCATCGCCTTTCGGCTTGGAGGTTCTGACCCACCCCGGGACGTCTGTCGGGCGAGTGGGTGGTCCCATGAATCATTCCGCGCACAGCGGTCCTATGGGGACCTTCTCGCCCTGCCACCTTTTGCACCGCAGTTCATTCCCCGAGGGGTCACTACGGCCTTCGAAGGTGGCGGTACCCCGAACTTGGTACCACAGTTCATCCCCCGCCGGCGAAGGCCAGGGTCCGTGTGGTGTTGCTGTCGGGGCAGTGTGCGGGTCCCAAGGGTCCTTCTTGAATACTCTTATCCAATTATCATAGACGACGCTGCGAAATATCTCTTAATCCTTGATGAAATCCACTCTTTCTCGCTGCCAACCGAACCGATACCTCAGCCGCACCAACGGTCATCTCCGAAGCAGTGAATTCCGGCCATCTCTCAATTGGTTGTAGTAACCAGCCGATAAAAGGATGGATTGATCCAGTCTGTGGGGCATTATCTTTTGAAACAGCAAGCATAGTGTTGTGCAAGTCAGTTAACTCAGCCACGCCAACTAAATCCAATTCCGAATCGATTCCGTGTAGTAATCTATCAAGACGAACAAGTAAATCTGCTGGGCAACCGGGATGTTCAACCACCCCACCTCCAGGAATTATGTGTTCTTCTCCTTGCGGCCTAAAGAGCGCTGCTGCCCAGGGCACCCCCCTAGACATCAATTTCTCTCGTCCCTCAACGCCTTCGGTCATTTTGATGAATAAATCTGGAGAAAATGGCGCCCACCACTCAATCGGTAGTGAAGTGATTTCCTCTACCTCCTCAACAACCGGTATCCTTCCATCATTAACCATCCCGAGTAAAGCAAGCCAACCACTTAGTGTGCTAGAATGGGTTGAAGAAATATTCAGTAATTCAGCCCAATCCGAATCTAGTTTGCCCTGTTGAGCAAGCCAACTCAATCCGCAAAGTGACGGGACTATATTTTCAGGAGGTGATATAGCAAGGAGTTTTGGAGCCCAATTAGCCAAATCTGTTGATAACTCCGTAGGTAACCAAGCGACCTGAGAAAGAAGAGTTGAGGCTAACCACGATGCTGCTTTATCATCTAGTGATTGCGAATCAACAAGTGTTCTGAGACGGAGAGAAAGATCGTATTCATCTCTTATTCTATCCGAAACATGACTCAATGCATTATTCTGCCACTCAACCGGAGCGTGCCCAGCAACCTCTGGCAGATTCTCAATTGGTACCAATTCATGTGAAAGAAGTTCAATCCAATCTTTTCCAATATTCTTGCCTTGTCGCCTCCACATAGACCAACGATTTTCCTCAGGGCATGCTATCCAAGCAGCAAGAGAATCTGTAGATTCAATTCTCTCTGCCCAATCTCTATCTCCCGCGGGATAGCGTAATACTGCAGCAAACAAACGCATTTCTGCCGAAGATTCTGGTGTGGCATCTGGAGGAGACGACTCACCCGCAGCTTCAACGGCCACTTGAACCGATTCTTGCAATTGGGAATATGATTCTGGTGGTTGCCAACCGGGTGGTGGCATAGTGAAACTTGGTGGGGGTCTAGAAGAAACCTTGCAAGCGAGTTCAACATCCCCAGCTAACTGAAGCCTAAACCAAGAATGAGGTCTGATGGGGTCGGGTCGGAGAGTTGGGTAAGATAATACCTCTTCGGGCTCGTTATTGAGAATTACCAATCTTGTCCTATGGTCTGCAAAGAGAGTATGTAGTTGGTGTGAGTCATAATGATTCGATGGATATTGCATCACCACTGGAATATTTGACTCTCTGCTAATTGACCAATCAATCAGTGATAACCACGCATTGGTCGACAATCCTTGAACATCGAGCAGGGTACTCTCCTCCCCACTCAAATCTGACCATTTCCGGTTTGGCCAATCAGACTGAAATCTTCGCCATGTAGAATCTTCGACTCGAGTGGTGCCGCTCCTTGTTCTACGGCCTTTGTGGATGGCGCCCAATAATCCCTCTAGGCGATGTTTTCTCTCGCTATCTGATAATCTAGGGTGGGCACGTCGTATCCAAGATTCAAGTATCGAGAACGGTAGAGAATCGCCCTGCCGGCCAAGAAGTGATGCTTCTGCAATTACCATTGCACCTTCTGAAGATGATGCGAGTAGACTGGTTGTTGAAAGCCGGTCTGGAAGAATTGCGCAGATTGGACATTGAGAACGAAGAGGAGGGACCGATTCATGAGCAACACCTAGATTCCAAGATTCTGAAGAGCCCATTGGCATCGGAAGATTAGGCCATGCAGATTCTTTTGGTTCACCAAACCAACTTCCTATTGCCAACCTTAGGGATTGGCGAGGATCGAGAAGTCTCGCACGTAACAATCCAATAATTGGAGTAGGTTCAACCCAATCTGTTAGAGATGTGATTGGCTCAGATTTCGGTGCAGATATAGGTTGCAGAGTCTCAAGATCGTACCATCTTACCTCAGCTTCTCTAGCTACCGACCAGAGCCATTCGCTCTTCACCCCTTCACTTCCACTGGAGTGGCTAATCCCCTCTATATGGGGCATTTCCCCACTTCTCGGTAGTGGAATAAGAGAACTTCTCAACTGTTTCGTGTAAGCAATCAGAAGTTGAGGGCCATCTTTGGCTAGCAACATTCCAGCAATGCCTTCTGGTATCTCGTCAAAGTCTACTGCCTCAAGACGGGCTAATTCATCAGAAATCAACAAGTCCCAACCAGTGGCTGTCAAATGTTGTTCTAGACCTCGCTGACCTGAATCTGAATCTGATTGAACTAGTCCCTCTTCCCTCATTCGCTTCAATTCGGCAGAGGCGTGAGGTAGCCGTAATCCAACTGCTTTGCCAGCCACACTTACTGTAGAAGGGCCATCTGAAAGGTGGTCGAGTAATCTACGACGATAACTACTGCGAATACGACGGCGGGGCATTACTCCATCTTGCTTCACCATGATGCTAGCCCCCGACACCTGAATAACTGGCTTAATGTCCGGGGATAGGCAGGCAGTACTTCAATCATTTCCTTTGTTACCAAATGTTACGGATTTCCATTGGAGAAAGTATGGTTTTACTAACTCACCGCAAATAAAAATCAAAAACCCCGTAATTTATATGTCACAAACTGTAACAACAATTCGTCATCTGTGGCAACGGTTATATCAGCAAGAGCATTCCCTTGGCTCAGACGGTGATTTGCGGCCCGCAAAGAGACGTCGAATGACTTGGAGAAAAGAGGTGTAAAAAATGAAGACGGTAAGAATTAGACAGAAGATTAAGGCATTCCTATCGGAAAGACCACGCAACACCGCAGAGATTCTCGAGCACATCAACACCACCATGCGACATGGCACCACAAGTCAACAATTAGGAAATGTTCTATCAAAAGATAAGGACATTGTAAAAGTG
>Ga0187833_10006626_pt1 | contig 10653 bp, 4 predicted proteins | sample ETNtaG_37_FD_167968 | JGI IMG/M metagenome (GOLD analysis project Ga0187833, IMG submission 167968) | Marine microbial and viral communities from oxygen minimum zone, Eastern Pacific Ocean - ETNP2014_SV_400_PacBio MetaG (Illumina Assembly) | ecosystem: Environmental > Aquatic > Marine > Hypoxic... | reverse complement strand
ATCACGCAAGCGATGGTAGGTGGTAGTGGAGGCACAGCCTTTGCAACTTTTGAGATTTCAGAAACTGGATCTCCGTTAGAAACAACTAGTCATTTAACATTTACAAATGCAGCTAATCCAATTGGTAAAGTAGAATTAGAAGATGGTCAAGGTGTTATGTCTACTGAAAGATTTTTATCAATAGCGCATCCTCTTACCCCAGTAAAAGTTTTTAAAGATCAAGCTTCAGGAATATTCTATTCAACTGTTCCAGATGAACCACCTGGTGCACAAGGTCTTATTGTTTCTGGTCCAGGAGCTGATTATACTATTATACCACAAGACAGAGATTTCTTCAATAGATATCTTATGGCTGAAGTTTCACCAAAAGGGTATAGAGTTAATAAACGATTAGAAATATATCCAGCATATAATCAACATAAAATATATTACACAACATTATCAAATGCATTAGCAGTAGGAACTAAAGTAAGAGGTGCTACTTCTAATGCCTTGGGTATTGTGATGCAACATGATACAACAAACAAATTTATTATCGTTCATAGAGATCAGGAAGATTGGGGTCAAGCCGGATCACAATTCTCTGGAACAGAAATTATACAAAATACAGCAGCTTCTATAAACTATTTTACAGGAACTTCAATAGAACTTAATTGGACACCAGAAGATATTGTAACGAAACGAGAACCTGCAGCAATCACAGCAGACACATATATAACATCTCAGGCACAAAAGACAGCCGCACAAGGTGGAGCAGAACCATATACTCATGTAGGAGGAGTAGTCGGATTTACAGGTAGAGGTAGAAACATTACTTCTGCAACTGATCCATCAGAAACTTATGATTCAGAAATGAAACAGAGAAAAGTTACTCTTGTATCATCTCCGTTATATACTTCATCAGCAACACAACGAGGTAGATCATTGTCTGCTTCTAATAATACTAAGACACCATTCAATCAGAAGGGTGCAAGAACAGAAGGAACAAACACAATAGTAGCAGGAGATACTTCTCCACCATATCTGGCTATTAATGGAACAGCACTACGAATAGATGATATTAAAAATAGTGTAAGTGAATTACCAGGTGATTCTAGTGTTACAATTCCACTTAATGCAAATGGCTCATCTAGACAAGGTGTAAATATGTCTAAAGGTGTTAATTGGGGATATAGACCGGCAGGACAGAAACTATATGAATCAACTAATTTTGTTTCAGAAAGATTAATTTTTGAAGATGAAGATAATATGGTTCCAGAAGATCATCATGGTAGTATTATTGGAGAATATTTTGGTAGAGATGGTATTGTCTTACTAGAAGATGGTACTGAAATGTTGTTTGAAACAGAAACAACACCAGAGGACACACATTATTTTGTGTCTGAAGAATCAACTCAAATTGCATCATACAATTTAGTTGGTGACAACAACGATAGAATTATTGATGAAACAAGCAGTAAACCTATCATACTAGAAGAAGCACTTATGGCTGGTCAGAAAGAATCTAATCAATCTGGACCAAGTATAGGTGATTTAAGGAATATCATGTTTAGTGAGAACTATACAATAATGCAGAAAGTTCAACAAGAAGGAAACACAGATGACATTATGTTAGAGACTGGAGAGCATCTCATGGTCGAGTCACTTTCAGAAGGACTTAGGATTAGTGACATAAGTAATATATATCCGAACAGATTAGTAAGCAATCTTGAAAGAGAATTGGGTAGAAAGACAAATTTTAATCATTCTGCTGTAGTTCAAACAGGATAAATGATATAAATAACTATTAACAATTAATTAAATTAAGGGTAAAACAATGGCAGCAATAATAACTGAAAAATTTCGTTTGAACAATGCTAAGCAATTTGTTGAAGATATAACTCAGACTAGTTCTGGTTCATATACTTTTATCGGCAGAGGGCATTCATGGACAGACGATTCAACACCGCCAACTCCCGTAGACAGTCCTAATGACGAATTTGATGCATATCGTAATATGGTGGCGTTGAAAAAGATATCACCTTCAGATGTATCGCATGCGATTGTAAGACGAGATTGGACGAGTGGAACAACCTATGACGAATATCGTCATAACTATTCGGCATCTAATACAGCAACAGGTGGAGCCACAACTTTGTGGGATTCACTTTATTATGTTGTAACAGATGACTATAACGTATATAAATGTATATCTAACGGAACTGGAATTACAGGCGGAACTGCGGCCGCGGCATCAACACAAAAACCAGATCATACAGATACTGCATTAGATGTAGAATCAGATGGATATGTATGGAAATATATGTATTCTATCCCTGCATCAGATGTGATTAAATTTGTTACTAATGATTTCATGCCTGTTAAAACACTAGGAGCGAAATTAGCAGTAGCTGGTGGAGTTGATACAGGTTCACAAGATGGTAGATTAGGAGATGCTTCTACTGATGATGGTTCAGCACAATGGGATGTTGAAAACGCAGCAGTTGACGGATCTATAATCAAAGCACGAGTTCGTGCAGCAGGTAGTGGATACACAGCATCAACAACAACAAATAGTATAGCAATTCGTGGCGATGGAGCAAGTGGTGTATGTAGTGTTGTAACAAGTGGTTCTGGAACAGTAAGTACTGTAACAATCACAACTGCAGGAACAGGATATACATATGCTTATATAGCAAATAATGATATTCCTGGTTTTGATAACGACAATCAACCAGCAGATGGTACAAATGCTTCAGCAAATATAGAATTTATGATTGGTCCAAAACACGGTCATGGTGCAGATCCAATAGAAGAATTAGGTGGTAACTATGTTATTCTTAATTCTAGATTAGAGTATGCAGAAGGCTCAGGAGATTTTCCAACTGATAACGATTTTAGACAAATCGGAGTTGTTGTAAATCCAACTGATACTAATAATGCTTTGATCACAGCATCAACAGCTAAAGCCTATAAGACAATGACATTTCAATCAGGTTCATTTGTAGCACCGACTGTAGATACACTTGTTAGAAACGCAAATCCAGAAACAAAAACTACGGCAGTAGGAGTAGTTGTATCAGTAGATTCAACAAATAGAATAATTTCTTTCTTACCATATCCTAATGAAGCTGGTAATTTTGTTGCATTTGCAAACGGAAATAGTATTTTTTCTGCAAGTAGCACAGCACATGGTACATTAAATGCAGCTAGTGCAATTGCAGCAGAAGAAGTATTAAGACATTCAGGAGACATAATCTATTTAGAAAATAGAGGTGCAGTTTCAAGAGCGTCTGATCAGATTGAAGATATCAAACTTATAGTCGAAATGTAAGGTAAATAAATGGCGCAAAATACAGATTTAAATGTATCGCCCTATTATGATGATTATGATGAAACAAAGGATTTTCACAGAATTCTATTTCGTCCATCTAATGCGATACAGGCAAGAGAACTAACTCAGTTACAGACGATACTACAGAATCAAACTGAAAAGTTTGGTAATCATGTATTTAAAGAGGGTTCGCTTGTTATGGGCGGAACCGTAACAGTTAATAAAGAATATTATGCTGTTAAGATGATTGACGGCAATCCTAATGGATCAGGTGAGTCTGCAGCTGAAACATATAGAGCAGCAGCCGTTGGTAAATTTTATCGAGGTAAAGTATCTGAAGTAGTTGGAAAATGTATTAATACTGCAGCAGCTACTAGTGATGGTGACCCACTAACTCTATTTTTCAATATTCTACAATCTGGTAATCCTTCTGGAACAACTTTCTACAGCACATTTGAAGATAATGAAGAAATTGAAGAAGTATCAGTAAATGCATCTGGCGTATATTCAAACGCCAGTAATTCAAATAACGAATTCAGAGCAATCACATTAAATGCAACAGCTACAGGTTCAGCTGCCACAGTTCGTAGTGGTATCTTTTATACAAGGGGTTTCTTTGTAAGATGTCCTGAACAAACTGTCATATTAGACAAATATTCAAACACTCCAACATATAGAGTTGGATTACAGATTGAAGAATCTCTTTTATCTTCAGAAGATGATGCATCTTTATTAGATAATGCTACAGGAACATCTAATGAAAATGCTCCTGGAGCTAATAGATTAAAGATTGCTTTAACATTCGCGAAGAAGGCTGTGGGTGGAACTCAAGACGTTGATAATTTTATTGAGTTATCAAGAGTAGAAGCTGGAATTATTACTAAACAAAAAGATATTTCAGCGTATAATGTATTAGAAAGAACACTAGCGAGAAGAACTTTTGATGAAAGTGGAGATTATGTTACTAAACCTTTTGAAGTACAGTTAAGACAACATTTAAATTCTAGAACTAATAATGGAGTTTATCTTTCTACAAATACTGTAACTCCCGGCGACAAAACTAAATTTGTTGCTGTTGTATCACCAGGTAAAGCTTATGTCAAGGGCTTTGAAATTGATAAACCTTCTCAAAATTTAATTACTATTTTAAAAGCAAGGACTACTGAAGACGCAGGTGCGTTAGCCATTCCTTTTGAAATAGGTAATTATTATAATGTTAATAATGTATATGGTCAACCAGATTTTGGAACAGGTGATTCAGATATTACAGCCTTTGGGCCTGTAGAATTAACTGATACTGTATCATCTACTGCTGGTACTAAAGCAGGGACAACAATAGGAAGAGCACGAGTAAGATATTTTAATTGTGTAACTCCTACAGTAGGCTCAGGAGTCCATACATCGGCATCAGTGCACAGAATACACTTGTTTGATGTTCGTATATACACTAAACTTACAGTAGCGTCAACATCATATGCTTTAACAGCAGGACAAAGAGTTAAAGGTCATAGTTCAGGTGCTAAAGGAACAGTTGCTGAAGATGTTGGTGCGTCAGGTACAACAGCTATGTTAATAGATGTTGAAGGAACATTCACTACATCAGATACCCTTAGATTAGAAAAAGACACAAGTGGTGGTAAAGCAGTTTCAGCTGTTAAAAAATATTCTTCAGATAGAGTAAGACAAATATATCAAACATATAGTGCAACTGCAGGTGCAGGTTCAAAAGTAAGTGGAGCTGCAAACTTCACATGCGATCCTATAACGACAGACAATCAATTTGTATTAACAGGAACAGTTAATTGTGCAGGTAGTACAACAGCTGTAACAGGTGTTAATACTACATTTACACAAGAATTAAAAGAAGGAGATTTAGTTGTATTTCCAAGTGCTACATCAGGAATTGTAGCTTCTGTAACAAGTGATACGGCCTTAGTTTTAACAGCTAATGGACCAAATGAAGATGGTAAAGTTTTAAGACAAAGAACACAATTACAAGAACAAGAAAAAACAGTAGCTATTGCAGCTACACCTAAAGATTTCGTATCTTCTTTAACTCCTAATTCAATGATAATTAGAAAACAAGCTACAGAAACATTAAATGGTAGTGGTGCAGGAACAATCAATGGAGTATCTGGTGAAGTTTTAACAGCAGAACCTACTACTAATGCAGGTGATTATTCTATAACTATTATGGAAGATAATACAGGTGGAGATGCAAACGAAGGTAAACTTATTGACATTACAGAACATGCATCTGTTCTAGCAGCAGCTGCTGGTTCTGCAGGTGCAATATCACTTAGTTCTACTAATTCAACAGCAATGGATGTTTCAGATCAAGTTAAAGTTATATATGCTGCGACTAAAGATTCATCAGGTGCTAATGCCGCTAAAACTATACATAGAGCAAGAGGTGTTGCAGTAACAACACCAGCTTCTACAGGTAGTCAATCAACTGTTTATGGAACTAATTATGATGATGAACTTATTACATTAGGTGTTCCTGATGTATTAGCTATAAGAGCAGTTTTTGAATCAAACGACACTACAGGAGCAATACCTAATAAATTAACACTTGCATCTGGATTTGGAGCTAGTAAACCTGGACAGAAATTGACAGGAAGTGTATCAGGAGCTGTAGGTAGAGTTATTCAACATACAAGTAACGACATATATTTTTATTATACTAGTAAATCAAAGTTTACAACTGCTGATACGATAACTAACGAATTTAATACTGATACAACTACTAATAGTAGAGTTTGTTCTGCTGTTGTAGAAGATTCAAAAGATATTACAGGAAATTACTTATTAGATGATGGACAAAGAGATGGATATTATGGATTAGGTTCAATTAAAAGAAGAGCAGGAACTCCTGCACCACAAAATCCTATAGTAATTATATTTGATTACTTTAAATCAGCTGGTGGAAGTTTTCATTCAGTTAATTCTTATTCGGGTAATGCAGATTCAGGTGGACCAGCATTATCGTATGAAAGAATACCAAAATATGTAGCCAATATTTTTGATCCGTTAGGTTTAGAAGGAGATGGTGAATTTGAATTATCTGATGCCGTAGATTTTAGGTCTTATGTTCATTCATTACATGATCCAGCTGGAGCTTTTGATGTTTCTTCTATTACTGATGTTTCAAGTATTACAGTTCAACCATTTAATTATACTTCAGAAGAATTTACAAGTGCTAGAGCTGTAACATTTGATTTACCACAGAGTGCAACATCATTGTCAACATCGGCAATGTCACACTATTTACCAAGAATAGATAAAATAGCATTAAGTTCAGGTGGCCAATTTATTCTAACTAGTGGAGAACCTGCAGAACATCCGGCAGGCCCAACAATTCCAAGTAATTCAATATTATTACATACTCTTTATATTCAACCTTTTACTCAACATCTTGGTAAAATTTCAGTTCAATCACAAGATCATAGACGATTCACAATGAAAGATATTGGTAGAATTCAGGGTAGAGTTAAAAATTTAGAAAGAGTAACAAGTTTAAATGCATTAGAACAAGAAACAAATTTACAAAATATAAAAGATGCGGACGGATTAGATAGGTTTAAATCAGGATTTGTAACTGATAATTTTAGAGGACACAGAACAGGTAATGTATTACATCCAGATTATAAAATAGGCGTTGATAGAAAAACAGGAACATTAAGACCACAACATAAAACAAGATTTTTTGATATATCACTAAATACAGATAAATCAACAGGATATACAAAGACAGGTGATTTAATTACATTGCCTTATACAGAAACAGCTTTTATTACTATAGCTAGAGCTTCTTCAACAGAATTTATTAATCCTTATAATATAGTTATATTTAACGGAACGGTTACATTAAGTCCTTCATCAGATATATGGTTTGATACAACAAGACTGCCTGGAATTAGAAGGGTTGTTATGGGAGATTACGATGCTGTATTAGCAGGTGCAGAAAATGCAATGGGAGATGTTTGGAATAATTGGCAAAGTGATTGGGTTGGAGAACCTACTGAAACAACTGTAAGTAGAGAAATTACAACACTCGCAGAGGCTCAATATTATGGCATACAAGCAGATGATGTTGATGAAGATGATTGGAATGATAATGAGCTAGTGCCATGAGTTCAACAAGAAATAGTAGACGAGGAAGAGGACACATAGAATGAGTCATCATCATATTTTTGGACTAGTAGAAACAATTACAACTACTCAGAACAAGAGAAATACTAGAACAGGTGTTAATACATCTGTTGTAGAAGAATTTGTTGACACTTACGCGGATAGAGTAGTATCTACAAATGTTGTTCAAAGGATGAGAGCTAAAGATATTACTGTAACAGGAGAAAATTTCAAACCTAATACTCAATATTATTTTTTCTTTGACGGGATAGATGTTAATACTTACATGACTGCATCAGCTACTGCCTATGATGTTCTTAGTGCAGGAACACCAGCTACAGGAACAGGGATAAAATCAAATAATGTAGGAAAAATAGTAGCTATATTTTCAATTCCAAATTCAGATGAAAGGTACTTTGGTACTGGTACAACAACATTAAAAGTAACCGATAGCTCAACAAATTCAGATACCACTTTATCACAAGGAACGGCACAATATGAAGCATCTGGACAAATGACAGTTATGCAAGAAGAAACGATATCTACAAGAAATGGTAGAGTAGAAACAACAGATATTTCTGAAGAAACTATGACAACTGAAGTAAGATCGGTTGAAGAAAATGTCATAAATTATACTGATCCATTAGCACAATCATTTTTAGTAAAAATGACCGGTGGTGTTTTTATTACTTCAGCTGAATTTTATTTTGGGGCCAAAGATACATCACTTCCAGTTTGGGTACAAATTAGACACATGGAAAATGGATTTCCAACTCCTAAACTTGTAGGAGATTTTGCACATAAGAACTTATATCCAGCAGATGTAAATGTTACAGCTGATGCATCAGTAGCTACTAAATTTACTTTCCCTTCACCCGTATACTTAGATAAAGATAGAGAATATTGTGTAGTTCTTATGTCAAATTCAGATGAGTATACAGCATGGGTATCAGAAATGGGTCAAAGAGATATATTCTCTAATGACTTTATAGATTCACAACCTCATGCAGGAAGTTTATTTATGTCACAAAATAACAATACATGGACTGCAGACCAAACTAGAGATTTAAAAATGACTCTCTATAGAGCTGATTTTTCAACTTCTACAAATGGAAGTGTTGTTTTTGAAAATGACACACTACCTGTAGAAACACTTCTTCCAAATCCAATAGAAACAATTTCAGGAACAAAAACATTTAGAGTAAGACATTTTTCACATGGTAATTATGATCAAGCAGTTTCAAATATAACAATAGACGGAGTTGTTCCAGATAGAACAGGATCCATATTAAGATGGACAGATGATACAGTAGAATCAACTTCTGGTAATGATGCAACTGACAGTTCAGCAAGTATAGTAGGAACAGGTGGAACAGGATCAGGTATTACAGCAACATTAACAACATCAGGTGATGATTCAGTAACTTGTGTAATAACAAATCCAGGTCAAGGTTATACGGCTGGTGATGACATAACATTTGAAAAGAATAGTGAAAATTTTGTATTTGATGTAGCAGAAATAGGAGATACACTTGGTGGAATACCAGTTAGTTTTATTGAGGGTACACATAATGCAGCAGATATGAGTTCAGCATTTAAAGCAGACATAGATGAGTATTTAATTACAATACCAACAGCCACATGGGCTGCAAGAGTTTCAGGTTCTACAAACACAGGTTTAAATGTTCAAGGTGCCACAGAAAATGTAATTGGTGGTGGTACAACTGTAACATCTACTAATAATATATATTATGATTTATTACATACCGAGATTAAAAGTTATACATTGCCTAATACTACCATGACAACAACATTCATGGGGACTGCTGCGACACAACCCATATTAAATAGTACAGCAAATGGATATACAAAAGATACAACTTCTGCAACAATTACATTGAATGATAATAACTTTTTAAGTGCACCTAAACTTGTTGCTTCAGGAATTAATGAATCGGCTGAAATGTCAAGTGATAAAAGTTTTACATTAACTAATCAAATAAATTCAACTTTGTCAAATGTTTCACCAGTTATAGATGTTGAAGTGATTGGAGCTCTCGGTATTCAAAATAGAATTAATAAAGTAGATACATCAGCTGATGTCCAAGCGGGCACTTATGTGGCAGCAACAGAGCCCCGCGGTGATAGTAACGCAGCAATATACATGACGAAACGAGTCCAATTAGAAAACCCAGCAAATGCTATTCATGTATTTTTTGATGGATATAGAATATCTGCAGTAAATGGAACAACTGATACATCTCCAACTATAGATGTATATTATAAAGTAATAGGACCAGATGATAATTTACAATTTAATGATATAGGTTGGACATTGGCAACAATTAAGAAAACAGTACAACCAGATGCAACAGATTATAAAGAATATGAATATAACATAGAAGCTTTAGAAGAATTTACAGGATTTTCTATTAAACTAGTATTACAATCTTCAGATAGTGCAAATCCACCATTAGTAGAAAACTTTAGAGCAATAGCATTAAGTACATAATGAGTAAGATAAAAGGACAAACAGGTTTAATTAGAGATGACAGTAATAGGGCTGTTGTCAATACAGACACAAACGCATTACATAAAGCTAAAGCAGTAAAAGCAAGATATATAAAACAGAATAGTGAGATAAATACTCTTAAACGAGAAGTTAAAGACATGAAAGAAATTTTATTACAGATTAACGAGAAAATGAAATGGCAAGAACAGTAGATGTAGGCTCAACTTTTGAGAACTGGAGACAGAATTATAACAATCTGGCGACAGATGTAGGAGATCCTGTAGCATTAACTACAGTAGATAAAACAAGTGTAGTAAACGCTATTAATTATATCATGGATCAATATTTCTTTTTCCAAGATTTTGATTTTGATGGTTCAGATGGAGATAGTTCAAATACAGTATTTCCTGGTTCAGCAATGAGTGGTTTGGATAATGCAGGAAACACTTTTCAATATAAACCACAAAAAGTATTAGTATATAAAAACGGACTTCTACTTAGAAGTGGAACAGACTACACAGCAATTAATGGAACAACGATCACATTAGCAGCATCAGCAAATAACGCTGATGTTATTCGTGTCAGTTCATATACAGGTTCATATACAAATACTCCTTCAGGAGCAGAATCTCAATTCTATTGGCAGACAGCTGGTAGTAATGTTTACAATAACAATGATGCTGGTATAGTTTTA
>Ga0187833_10006624_pt1 | contig 10654 bp, 11 predicted proteins | sample ETNtaG_37_FD_167968 | JGI IMG/M metagenome (GOLD analysis project Ga0187833, IMG submission 167968) | Marine microbial and viral communities from oxygen minimum zone, Eastern Pacific Ocean - ETNP2014_SV_400_PacBio MetaG (Illumina Assembly) | ecosystem: Environmental > Aquatic > Marine > Hypoxic... | reverse complement strand
ACCTTTATGGTTCTACAAAGCTTTGTTCGGACAAATTGTTTATAGCAGGAAACTCTTATGTAGGGTGTGATCATAGTGTTTTTAGTGTAGTTCGTTATGGAAATGTTGTTGGAAGTCGTGGAAGTGTGGTCCCATTTTTTCTTAAGCAAAAAGAAAAGGGTGTGCTCCCTATAACTGATTCACGGATGACACGATTCTGGATTACTCTGGAACAGGGGGTGGACTTTGTCCTGAATTGTCTTGAACAAATGGTTGGTGGTGAACTTTTTGTGCCTAAAATTCCAAGTATGAATATAATGGATTTAGCAATGGCAATAGCTCCGGAATGTAAAACAGAAATAGTTGGTATCCGCCCTGGTGAAAAGCTGCATGAAGTTATGATAACCAGAGATGATGCAAGAAAGACTCTTGAATATAAAGATCATTATGTAGTACAGCCTGATTTTCAATTCTGGGAAAGGCGGTTTAAAAGTAGTGGAGGAAATCCATCCCCAGAAGACTTTGAATACAATTCAGCAACAAATCCATGGCTTCTTTCTATTGATGAGATGAGGGAGATGATTAAGGGATTATGAAAATTAGTGATATAAAATATCTTATAAATGTCCTATGGGGTGTGTCTGTGAAACTGAAAAGATGAAGTTGACGGAGCAAACGAGAATTGTTCTGACTGGGGCGACAGGTTTGATGGGGCGTTATCTTGCTACTGTTATAGGTTCGTTTGAGAATTGTTACTTTTTGGGTTATTCCAACAAGCTTGAATCCCATAATTATGTATCTCTTGATTTATCAAAACAGGAATTGGTGTTAAAGTACTTTAAAGAAATAAGGCCTGAGTTAATAATCCACACGGCTGCCTTAACAGACGTGGATGAAAACGAGGTAAAACCACATAAAGCATATGAAATTAATGTATTAACTACCAGGAATATTGTGAAATGGATAAAAGAGTACTCATCTGAAACTAAGTTGGTATATATATCCACAGATCAGGTTTATAGTGGAGAAGGTGAGCATTGTGAGGAAATTGTTAGACCATCTAATGTTTATGCTCTAACCAAACTATGGGCTGAGTCTATTGTCCAGCAAGCTACAGACTATCTAATTTTGAGATCAAGCTTTTATGCCATTGGAAAGCCAGAGAGAAGAGGTTTTGTTGACTGGCTGATTTTGAGCCTTAATCAAAAGAAACCTATTACATTATTTAACGATGTTTTTTTCAATCCGCTTTATATCAAGGAGTTTTTGGAAATATTGTTATGGTTAATAGAGCACGATATTGGAGGGATTTATAATATTGGTAGTAGTGGAGGAGGTATTTCAAAAGCGCAGTTTGCTATGAAATTAGCCGAGGTGTTTCAATTGGAGTATCATAATGCAACTGTAGGTAGTATAGAGTCAGGAACTTTAAAGGCATTCCGGCCGAAAGACATGAGGATGTCCGTAAAAAAAATTGAAATGATAATGAAGAAGCCTGTTCCTAGGGTTCGTGAGGGGCTTGAGAAACTATATATTGATTGGAAATCAGTTGAATGCCGTAGGGATTAAATAAAGATTTTTTAAATAAGATTGACTGCAACATAATAATACTTAAGGGAGGTTTTCTTGAAAAGTTTTTCTTCCTTGAAATTAATAAAGGAAAACCGTTTTAAATACCGGAATGATAATATAAATGATGATTGCATGTATCTTCTGGAAAAAGATTGAGAAGTAAAATGTATAATACTTTTAGAGTAATTCTCTGGTGATAGCTTATATTCCTGCTCGTGGCGGTTCTAAAAGAATTCCTAACAAAAATATTAAAAAGCTTGGTGGGAAACCTATTATTGGACATGTGATTGGGAATGTAAGGCAACTCGATTTTATCTCAGAAGTATATGTTTCAACTGATAATAAGGAAATTCAGGAAATATCCGAATCTTTTGGTGCAAAAACCTTTGAGCTAAGGCCTGACGAATTATCTGATGATAATAGTGGGTTTATTGATTTAATACATAAAGATATACCACGCTATGTAGATGCTGCGGGTGGAGATTCAGAAATACTTTTTGTCATGGCTACCGCAGCTTTAGTTCCACCCTCCCTCTTGCAAGATGCTTATTCCGCCTATCTGAAGGAGTTGCCTGAAGTTTTGATGGGTTGTGTTGGTTATCCTGTATCTCCTTTTCTGGCAATGGTTCAAAAAGAAGATGGTTATTGGAATCCCATGTTTCCTGAGAAAGTTCTTTATAATACTCAAGATTTGCCAAAGGCTCTTGTTGATTCTGGTCTCTTCTATTTTTTTAATCAGAATACACTAAAAAAGTATAGGTCTGTTAAATTAGTTGATCGTCTATATGCTTATGAAGTGAACCATAAGTATGCTGTGGATGTTGACACACTTCAAGACTGGTCCGTTTTAGAAGAGAAATATGAGGGTTTAAAAAACAGGAGAAGTTGTAGGAATAGTTAGAAATATGAATAAATTCAAGATTGGAAAGAGAGAAATCGGGGAAGGTGCGCCGTTATACTTTATTGCGGATATCGCTGCAAATCATGATGGGGATCTAAACCGTGCTATTAAGTTAATTGAATTAGCTAAGGAGTCAGGTGCCAATGCCGCAAAATTTCAGAACTTCCAGGCTTCAAAGATAGTGAGTAAAAAGGGGTTTGAATCTCTGGGTAAACAATTATCCCACCAATATACCTGGAAAAAATCCGTGTATGAGACATATGTTGATGCTAGTTTATCTTTTGATTGGACCAAAATGATACAAGAAAAGTGTGATGAGATTGGAATTGATTACTTTACCAGTCCATATGATTTTGAATCAATAGATCATGTTGATCCATATGTAGATGCATATAAAATCGGATCGGGGGATATAACTTGGTTAGAGATAATAGAATATATTGCCAAAAAGGGAAAGCCTGTTATTTTGGCTACCGGAGCGTCTACAATAGAAGACGTGCAAAGAGCGATGAGGTTGTTGGAGTCCATAACTGATGAAGTCGTATTAATGCAATGTAATACAAATTATACGGCAAGCCCTGGAAATTTCAAATATATTAACTTAAATGTTTTAAAAACATACAATAAAATGTATCCAAATGTTATTCTTGGCTTATCTGATCATACACCTGGTCACTCCACAGTTTTAGGCGCTGTTGCCCTTGGAGCCAGAGTCTTTGAAAAACACTTTACCGATGACAACACCAGAGAAGGTCCTGATCATAAATTTGCCATGACCCCGGATACTTGGAAAGAAATGGTTAAAGGTGCAGTCGAATTGGACTATGCCCTTGGAGATGGCATAAAAAAAGTTGAAGACAATGAAAAGGAAGCTGCAATTATCCAAAGAAGATCATTGAGGTTTAAGCAATGTTTTAATGAAGGGCACATCATACAACATCAAGATTTGTTTCCGCTTCGTCCAATATCAGAAGATGGAATTCAACCATACGAGATTGCCAATGTTGTAGGAAAAAAGCTTCTGAAAAAAGTTGGAGAAGATGAATACCTTAGAAAGGGAGATTATGAATAATGTTGAAAGGTAAAATAACAGGATTGGCTGCAATAGAAAGAGAAGATTTAAAACAACTCCTGGATTGGAGAAATAACTCTGAATTCAGGAAGTATTTTCGTGAATATCGCGAGTTGAACATGACAATGCAGGAGCAATGGTTTAATGAGAGTGTAATAAAAGATCATTCGACGATAATGTTTTCAATTCGAAGGCTGTCTGATAATCAGTTGCTTGGATGCTGTGGATTAGTTTATATAGATTGGGTTCACCGACATGCTGAAGTTTCTCTTTATGTTGGCTATAAGAATACATATATAGATAATGAAGGGCTTGCCGAAGATGCATGCACAACCCTGCTGCATTATGCATTCAAAGAGTTATGCTTAAATAAGATATGGACTGAGATATATGCTTTTGATTATAAGAAAACAGAACTATATAAAAAAATGGGTTTCATTCAAGATGGAATTTTAAGACAAGATTGCTTTTATAATGGTAGATGGTGGGACTCTGTAATTCTTTCAATTCTTGCGAGTGAATTTAAACAATAAAAAGGTAAAATAATCAGCTTGGATTCTTTAAAAGTTAGAGATTGATATTTGAAGATTAGATACAGGACTACAAACTAGTAGCAAGGCAAGATATGAATATCATGCAGAGATTACACAAGAAGCGGCAATGCTAAGGCTGGAAATAGCAGGGCTTATGATAGAAATATTAAATGGAAATATATTGATAAACAGCCTGTAAAAAAGCAAGAATTAAAAGTGATTTTAAATTAAATGGAAAAGATATATCCAATAAATATTGATGGCATTAAAAATATTGGTACTGAGAAATGGTTGGAAGGTTACTATATTCCGGTTACAGGAAAAGAATATCAAACTATTTATGATGATGTTTTTACTTCTTATATTGATGTTGTAAAGCAATATAATAATGATGTTGTTTACTGGATTGCCATTTCTAACGTAAAGACTATAACCACTGCAACTGCACGAAGGATTCTAGAAGTATTAAGATTGGTAAGTTTAAAGAAAAAAGGATATGAGTATATAGTTGGTAAGGAGAAGGTAGGAATTCCAAATGACATCTCAGAATATGAATATAATTCTTTAGCTAAAATAAACTTAATTGACAAGGCTATTTCAGGGCTGGATTTCCAGGAAAGGTTTAAAAATGTTTTACGGACAATAAAATACAGTTTTCCACCCTTAGTCTTCTCTGGGAAAAGTTTTCTTACTAATATCTCTTCTCCTGTTTATTTTATAGGAGATAGATCACAACAAGAAGTTGTTGCCTATTGTCAACAAAATAAAATAGCACCTATTCATCTGCCACCAATGCTCTTTGCAAAGAATAGTTATGAAAAGGTTGATAAAGATCCTGACATTAATGAGGTGCTTGAATTTGTTTGCCGTTTTCTTGTTTTGATTAATAAACAGTTCCCGGTAATCAACAGTAGCTTATTTGAATTGCTGAGAAAAGAGATTGATGAATGCTTTAGGTATAGTCTGCTTTTGTTCAGGCAGAATGTAAATGTTTTAAGTCGGCTCAAGCATGATAAACTGCTGGTCACAGGGCTGGGTAAGCAAATACATAAAATATTTATTGCATCTTGGAGGTATGTAGGAGGTGATGTTGAAGGGCTTACCCATGGTAATGCTTTTATTAATAGTTATTCTCCTGGGTACTTTCATATACTATCTTTAGTGAATCACTATGTGGCGGCATCTGCCGGACATAAAGAGATTGTGCAAAAGTCCGCGAAGGATTTTTCTTTTGGATTAAGAATGGGAAATATAACTTTCATAAGTCAGCCCTATTATAAGCGGTTGTTTACAGAGCTGCAAAGGAAAAGACCTGTTAATAAGATAAAGAAGATCATGCTTGTGGGTTTTCCTATGGTAGATTGTTACTATCCTTTTCTTGCCGGTGGTTATGCATTTGCTCAGCTTAGCCTGGAGTTAAGGATTGGAAAGATTTTAAGGTCAAATGGGTATAATGTAATTTATAAACCCCATCCAATGACGGCCAATGATGAAGAAGGAATATTTGATGGATATGCCGATGAGGTTGTAAAGGCAAGGTTTGAAGAAGTTTTTGATAAAGCCGATTGTATTGTGTTTGGTTATTGTGCAACCACTACTTTTGGCTTTTCACTGCTTACCAATAAGCCGATAGTGCTTATTGAAGTAAAAGGAAATTTCCGTTACCCAAGGGCCTTTGAATTAATAAAGCAAAGATGCTCTGTGGTTGAGGCCGAAGAGGTTGATGGAAAAATTCATTTTGATAAGAAAGATGTTCTTGCCGCCGTAGAAGACTCTCTTGAGAATATTAATTATGATCTTTTGTATGAGTTTGCCTTTTAGTAAGATGTTTTCTTTGTAAATATGAGAAGTAATGTTTGTAGGAGTACGGGGCTATAGTGAGGTTCGGGAAATATGCTTTGCATTGTTATATTTAAATCAATACAAAATATGGATGACATATTGCCACTGATTTTTGAACTAAAGAAAATTGGGGTAGTATCTCATACAATCTTTGTGGCTAATAATATGAAAACATACGGATATATAAAAGAAAATATTGTTTTATATGATGGTATTTCTTCTGTTGGGGGAAGCTTAACTTTTCTTAATAAATTTAACAATCGTTATCTAAATCTTTTATTTAATATATTTATTTTAAGAAAATGCCTTTATCAAAAAAATATCTCTATAGAGATGTATAGGGTTGATAAGTGGATATCTATATTATTAGCATGTAGTCGTAAGGTGTGGAAAGGGAAAAGGATTTATTCTTGGATTTATAATAGGCCTTTCAGGCAAGCCAGGAATATTATCAAATATTACGAGCTGGTTGGTCGAGGAAAAGATTATTCAAAAGAAGAATGGTTGAAGAGGTATGATTGTGCTTTGCTAAGTTTTTCAAGAGGTCAACATGAGGTAATCTTTGGTAGAAAGTTAACAACAGATTGTCCTCTTGTTAAGATAGGCTATACTCGTGCTTTGGGTGAATGGAAAAGGTATCTGGCCACAAACGCTGCTCGTTATATTCCAAATGAGATTAAAACACCATATATTTTCTTCTCTATTGATAGCTTTGGCAATTGGGCTCTTAAATCTGATCATGCATCTTATGGTGAGAAGTTCGAAGAGTGTTTGAATGTTTTAAAAGATATTAATGATGACATAATGACGGTTTTCAAACCTAATCCACGTACAGATGTTTCCAAGGCTTATGAAATCCTTAATCTTGTTGGATATAAAAACTATATAATTAGCTATGCACATCCACTGATATTAATGGATAGAGCAAAATTCTTTTTTGCGTGCCATCCTACCTCATTATTAATAGATGCTTATTTCCATGGGTGTCATACTGTTGAATATGCACATTATGATAGAAGGTTTTATGATTATAACAAGGGGCAGTCGCTATTTCTTGAATGTGTTGATTCTTTTATCCATAGGGATGTGGAAAAACTAAAGCGGGTATTAAATGAACTTGTCTATAATGATATCCCTGTTGAGAGAGATTTCAACAGGTTGCGTGAAAGTTGTCCGATCTTGACGAGCCAAGAGGTAAAAGAAAAATTCAATTGGCTTATGCGAAATGATGGTGTTGATGAAAGTCATAGAATCTGAAGATACAAATAAGAAGCTAGTGCATGATTGATGAACTGCATGATAGAAACGCAGAGAGCCATGATGATTACTGGTGTGCCAATAATATGAAACGTGTTTTTTTCAGTAAATGTTCATTTGTAAACGAATGCAAACAATAGCAGTACATATGATTTGTTTCGAGGATGGTGAATTTGGTTGTATACGTGAAGGATATGGAGCTACAGGGAACGTTGTACTTTGTGGTATTATTTGTTAATGCTAAAGGAATGAAAGGTGAAACTTGATGAATAATATAATTCAGTTGTTTAAAGAAACAAATAATGCAGAGGAATTTGCAACCGGTTACTTTAAATATCTTTATGATCTGTTAAAGCAGATCGATTTGGGTGCCGTTGCAGCTTTCATCGAAGAGTTGAAAACAGCTCGCAGGGATGGAAATACAGTTTTCTTTTCAGGAAATGGTGGTTCGGCCGCGACTGCCTTGCATATGGCAAACGATATTGGACTTGATATAATGAAAAAAAGCGGTGCAGATCGACCTTTTCGTGCCTTGGCCCTGTCCGATAATGTGCCGATTATAACCGCCATTGGCAATGATGATGGTTACAACAATATATTCCTTTATCAGCTTAAAATACACTACAGGCCGGGAGATAAACTGGTGGTTATCTCGGCAAGCGGCAACTCAGAAAACGTAGTTGTTGCTGCAAAGTGGGTTAAACAACAAGGGGGCACTGTTATTGGGCTTGTGGGTTTCGATGGTGGGAGCTTAAAAGATATTTGTGATATCGTCATTCATGTTAAAACCCTCAAAGGTGAATACGGTCCGGTTGAGGATATTCACATGATTATGGATCATATAATAGCCAACTATTTGTTAGGCCTTGAGACAGCAGATCAGGAAAATATGAGGTGAGTGAGAAGAGTTTATTGACAAATATCAAGGTCTTATTGGGCCCATCTTCCTTTGCTGAACTGGATAGAACTCCATTGGAACGATTGGGTGAGAGCGGCTGTGAGGTCATCCCTAATCCATTTAAGCGTAAATTGACTAAAGATGAATTGCTTGAGCTTTTAAGTAACGGTGTTACCGGTTTGATTGCCGGCCTGGAGCCTTTAGACTGTGAAGTACTGAAAAAATCTCAACTAAGAATCATTTCCAGATGTGGTTCGGGCATGTCTAATGTTGATATAGAGACAGCTAAAAAATTAGGTATAAAAGTATTTTCTACACCTTTTGGGCCGACGAATGCTGTGGCCGAGCTAACAATGGCTTCCCTTCTTTCTCTATTGCGAGAATTGCCGCAAGTTGACAGGTCGATGCATATAAAAAAGTGGGAAAAAAGGATAGGGGTTGAGCTTCGAGGGAAAAATGTTGCCATAATTGGTTTTGGACGTATAGGGCAAAGAGTAGGGAATCTATTATTGGCATTTGGCTCTAATGTATTGGCTATAGACCCTGCATATAATGATACGCATAAAGAGATCAGGAAGATGGAATTGCACGAAGCCCTTAAAATATCTGATGTCGTAACACTTCACAGCAGCGATAATACAGTTTTACTAGGTGAAAAGGAGTTTGAACTTATGAAGGACAATGTCTATATACTCAATGCGGCCAGAGGAGCATTGATCGATGAAAATGCCCTCATAAAATATCTTGATATTGGTAAAGTAAGTGCTGCTTGGTTGGATACTTTCTCCCAGGAACCTTATAGTGGTGCACTTTGTGATTATCCTCAGGTTATTCTTACACCTCATATTGGTTCATACACTCGTGAGTGTAGACAGGTAATGGAAATGGAATCTGTTGAAAATCTTTTAAGAGGTTTAAGGGGTGAATAACCATTCTAAGATTGGCTCTGATCTGCAGGGATATTTAAATATGTTAGTAGAAATTGCAAGGGAAGCAGGGGCATCTATTCGTCCTGGCATTGACCAGGAAATAATAACGGACCTCAGGAGAGACATTAAGATAAAAGCAGACGTAAGACTTAATAAGATTATTATAGACCGATTGAAAAAGGAATCTCCTTATCCTGTCTTGTCAGAAGAGGGGGGCTTCTTTGAGAATAAATCTGGAGACAATGAATTCCACTGGATTGTGGACCCACTTGATGGAAGCCTTAATTTTTCACGTACAATTCCTTTGTGCTGTATTTCTATTGCACTTTGGAAAGAAATGGATCCGCTAGTTGGAGTCGTGTACGACTTTAACCGTGACGAGATGTTTGTAGGCTTGGTTGGTACTGGCGCATGGTTAAACGATAAACCTATGAAAGTAGGTAAGGTTGCGGAGAAAAAAAACGCTATATTATGCACTGGCTTTCCGGTAAATACTGATTTTTCAGAAAACGCCTTATTAAGTTTTGTTAAGAAGATACAGTCCTATAAAAAAGTACGTCTTTTTGGATCTGCTGCTCTTTCTCTGGCATATGTTGCATCAGGCCGGGCGGATGTTTATTGGGAGAACGATATTTCGATGTGGGATGTTGCTGCCGGTGTTGCAATTGTGAAAGCGGCTGGTGGTATAGTGCAATTCAGTACAACTCAAACAGAAAAACAATTCGTTGTCAAAGCGGGAAATAAATTTCTTACCTGCTGAGCTGAGAGGGTTCGATGAAAAATAACTGTAAGGTATTAGGTGTAATACCTGCCAGAATGGCGTCAAGTCGTTTTCCAGGAAAACCTTTAAAGACAATACTTGGCAAGCCAATGATATGGCACGTATGGCAGCGTAGCCTGCTGAGTGATGTACTGGATGAAGTGGTTATAGCTACATGTGATAGTGATATTAAAGAAGTGGCGGAGGCCTTTGGTGCAAAGGTATTAATGACGTCTGACAAACATACGAGGTCCAACGATAGGGTTGCTGAAGCAGCGAAAAAAATCACTTGTGATATAGTATTAAATATACAGGGAGATGAGCCTATGCTAAATCCTCAACTTATTAAGGATGTGGTGGGTAAGTTAAAGGATAATGTTGGAATACAATGTGTTAACCCTATTTCTGAGATTACAACAGAGGATGACATACAATCACCACATACAGTTAAGGTTGTCTTCAATCTTAAAGGACGTGTTTTGTATTTTTCTCGATATCCAATTCCTTCTGCATTAATTAACGAGCGCAAGCATCCTGTTTACCGTCAAGTACCAATTCTGGGGTTCAGGAGTGATTTTTGTATAAAATTGTCAAGTTTGTCAGAGGGCCCATTGGAAATCCAGGAAAGCATAGATCTTATTCGCGCAGTTGAGCATGATATGCCATTACACATTTTAATAACAGAGTATCAGACAATCGGAGTGGATACTCCCGCAGATTTAAGGAATGTTGAAAAGGCGTTGGAAACTGACGCTGTATATAAAGAGTATTCTTCCAATTGATAGTGTGTATATTTGTCAAATAGTAGTTATTTTATTGATGAAAGGTGAAAAGGTGTAAATGAAATGACAAACGTTGAGATAAATGGAAACTTTCATTTACTGAAACAGAATGGTGCATCACCTTTTGAA
>Ga0187833_10006621_pt1 | contig 10661 bp, 13 predicted proteins | sample ETNtaG_37_FD_167968 | JGI IMG/M metagenome (GOLD analysis project Ga0187833, IMG submission 167968) | Marine microbial and viral communities from oxygen minimum zone, Eastern Pacific Ocean - ETNP2014_SV_400_PacBio MetaG (Illumina Assembly) | ecosystem: Environmental > Aquatic > Marine > Hypoxic... | reverse complement strand
GCAGATCGCCTTGTAGAAGACGAACTTATTTTAGATGCTGATGATTTCCCACGGTATCAGACTACTGTGTTCCAAACGACAGATAATAGCATTATAGAGCTGATAAACGGTCAGCCAACATCTATGAAAACTGCAGATCCTGCAGGGTGGATTAAAGGAACTGATATCGAAACATACTTGCGATTTCTTTATGTGCTCTCTCCAGAGAACAACCAAATCTATAAGTACGAGCGACTTGCAAATCGCTACACCGCTCCTGCGGAATACAATGTAAATGGAGATCTAGAAGGATCGATCGACATGGCTATCGATGGAAATATTTTCCTTCTCAAAGAAGGTGGAGAAGTTATGCGTTTGCTTCGTGGTGAAGTAAAACCATTCACCATTCGTCATCTTCCAGAAGAGGCTTTGGCCAATGCGACAAGAATCTACAAAGTATTCGACGGACATCTCTACTTCTTAGATCCAAAGGCGGGCCGCGTTATTGTCGCTACTCCTGGCAGCAGCTCTGGTGGAGAAGGGTCGTACGTACGGCAGTACATCTTAGAAGGAGATCAAATCGGAGACCTTAAAGATATTTTCGTAGACGAAGAAGAAACCAAGATGTATCTGATAGACGACAAGCGTATTCATGTTGTGGATCTCCGTTAGCAGATGAAAATTCTGACATTCGGTACCTTCGACCATCTACATCCAGGTCACATCGCCTATCTTAATGAAGCACAAAGTATGGGTGATCTTTTCATTGTTGTTGCACGCGATCAGAACGTAGAAAAAATAAAAGGAACAGTACCAGATCAATCCGAAGAAGATCGTATCGCAGCTCTTGCGAAGTCATTTCCAGAGGCCACTGTGCTATCTGGAGATGTCGAAGATTATCTAAAGCCCGTTAGAGACATAGCTCCAGATCTTATCGTTTTGGGTTACGATCAGCAGATACCACCAGGGATATCCGAGAAAGAATTAGGGTGTAAAACACACCGTGCAGCCCCATTTGATCCCGATATTCACAAATCCAGCTTAAGAAGACAGAAAGACAAGTGATATTGACAATTGAGGCTTATGGAGTAGAATTCTAGCCTCTATTCATACCCCTTATATTTATGTCAGTAGAGAATCGAGATTACGAAAACGAAGTATTTGTTCAAGAATCAGAGACCGGTACTGCGGTAAATGATAAAGGCACTCTAGGAAGTGTAGATTTCAAAGCAGTCACCAGTGACGAACAGATGGCTAGAGAAACATCTAAGTCTAATACATGTGTTGTACAAGATGCATCAACGATGACATCTCTTGATGAATCCACTCTCTCAACCGAACTAAATCGTCTTGAAAAGCTTGGCTCTGGTATGAAGCTTGTAAACGTATCAGAAGAGCAGCGCGCATTGATGGAGCAGCTCGTACGCGGTCACAGCAACTTTGAGTTCGCTGTCGAAAAGGACACTACCGTAAGTCTTGCTCAGTCATCTGAGTCAGATGCACCAACAAGTGAGAGTGTTACCGAAATGGCAGCCTAAGGTCTAAATCAAACTTTTGACCTACAGTAAGCGACCTCCCAAGGAGGTCGCTTTCTAAATATGCGTATTTCTGCTATACTTATACGAAAACTAAAAAAGTTATGGAAGACCTACAAAACACACCAATCATCGAAACTTCTGAACCAGAGGATGAGCGTCCGCCTCTCTGGAAGCAGATTCTTGGTGCAGTTATCGGTGGAGGTCTCGCACTTGCTCTGTACTACGGATATGAATATGCAAAGCCACAGGTAACTGCATATCTCACACTACCAGTTGCAGAAGGTGGTCGCCTCTTCGATCTAGGGGCATCTAACATTGCAGACAAAACAACAGACGTTGGAAACCGTAAGCGTATCCTCAGCCGAGGTCTTCGTGCTGCAGGGATGTTGCAAGACAACACAAAGAATGATCCATCATTACTAAGCTCGGTCGACAATCACTCACTTGATATTGCATGGCCAGGTCACAATAAAGAGGATCCAAAATACGCAGAGGCTATTGCACAGGACTTACAACCAGGAATTTCTCGCGCTATTGCTGAAAAGGTTGATACGTGGGAAAAGGACGTAGAAGATCAGGATCTTATGGATAGAGTTATGGAAGAGCAGATGGCTACGCAAGAAATGGATACAGAAGATGCATGGGATGATCTTTGGGGTGACATTCGTGATGAAGAAAGCGATCACTCTATGGAGCGCTCTAATGCTAACGCACTTCCAGATACAGGATTTGGTATCGGCTTCGTTGCAATAGGTGCTGCAGGTGGAGCATGGGGAGCACGAAGGAAGAAGAAGAATTAGAAGTCGTGGTACAGTATTGCTATGTCGGTATTCTTTTTTGTACTAGGCCTAATCTTCGGCAGCTTCGGATCAGTTCTTGTTACACGTGTTCCGTGTGGTGAAAGTATTTGCGGACGCTCTGGTTGTCCTAAGTGTCAAAAAACTCTCACGCCGTTAGAGCTAATTCCTATCGTTAGCTTTTTTATTCTTCGAGGAAGATGCAGAGGATGCAAGGTCCCGATAGGCTGGATTTATCCCACAATAGAAGTACTTTCAGGAATTATTTTCCTGTATGCCTATGTGCTACACGGAGAAGTATTATTGGCCATTTTGCTTAGCTTGTGTCTGTGGCTCATGCTCTTGATAGCTGTTATTGATATGCACACGCAAACCATCTCAGACCTCTTAAGCATTCCCCTGCTTATTCTTGCGATTGTCTATAGCTTTCTTTTAGGGCAATTAGAGATCGCTGGCATGATGATTGGAGTGGCATTCTTTGGATCTCAGTGGCTATTAAGTCGTGGGAAGTGGCTTGGGAGTGGAGACGTCGTTCTAGCGGCTGGCATAGGGGCTCTTGTAGGTAGCTGGGAGCATATGGTTGCATGCCTGTTTCTTACGTATGTCATAGGAGGAGCCATTTCGAGTGTGTTGCTACTTTCGCATGTTATCAAACGAGGACAGTACATGGCATTCGCCCCGTTTCTTGTTATCGGAGCTGTGGTTTCTATCGTATTTGAAGCACGCATAGATCAGTTTGTTTCACTGTATTTTGGCATATAAAAATCGGGCTCTCGCCCATCAATAATGGGTAAAAGCCCGGTAAGTGGTCGCATGTTGTGGGCATACATAGCCTGTTCGCTGCAAATGCAGAAACTTCCATTGCGACTGACAAGGAGACTACTCCATTATTGAGATTTGTCAAGCTCTCAAAAAGCCCTAATTTAGGTGTAAATAGCCAATCTAAGCTATAATACAAAAGAAATGAAGATTGTAGCCCAGAATCGGCGAGCTAGATACGATTATGACATCGTAGACACCCTAGAGGCAGGAATATCGCTAACAGGCCAAGAGGTGAAATCATGCCGAATGGGCAACATCAATTTGGGCGGATCTTATGTATCTCTGGTGTCTGGAAAGCCAGTTATCAAAGGAATGAAGATTGCGAAATACAACTTTGCTTCCAATATAGAAGGATATGAACCAGGGCGAGATCGAATTCTACTCATCAAGAAAAGAGAGATTGAAAAGATCACATCATCTCTCGCAGAGAAAGGAGTGTCGCTTATACCTCTAGAAGTAAAAGCAGGACGGCATATCAAGGTAATTCTTGGAATGGGAAAAGGTAAGAAGAGGCACGACAAGAGGCAAAGTAAGAAAGAAAAGGACATAGGACGACGCCTCAAAGAGGGTCGTGATATTTAATGTTTCTTGCTATCATCATCTCCCATGTCTCTACTTCCGCCACAAATCCAAAAGACTATCGAGGAGTTTTCCAAACTTCCAGGGATAGGACCCAAGTCTGCAGAGCGACTTACGTTCCATCTTTTGCGCAGTAGCAAAGCATCTCCTGAGGGTCTTGGAGATTCACTCATGTGCCTGAAGAACGAGCTCAAGTACTGCAAAGATTGTCAGATGGTCACGCTTCAAGAGCAGTGCAGTTTGTGTGCAGACTCTGGTCGAGATCATCACATTATTCTCGTTGTAGAAAATCCACTCGATGTCGTGGCGTTCGAAAAGACATCATTCAAGGGTGTGTATCACGTGTTGCACGGAGTACTCTCCCCCATCGATGGGATGGGTCCAGAACAATTGCGTATGAAAGAACTCATCGATAGATGTACCGATGGCACGGTGCAAGAAATTATCGTCGCCACAAATCCAGATATAGAAGGAGAGGCAACTGCCAGTTACATCCAAAAGCAACTCGGAGACAAGATCGAAAAAATCACGCGCCTCGCGCATGGTCTTCCTATGGGTGCAGACATCGAATTTGCAGATCAAGTCACACTCAAAGAAGCATTGGCTGGGCGGAGGGATCTATAAAAGTGGAAAACGGAAAGAGGAAAGAGGATAAAGATTTTTTTGTAAACATCAATATATCAATTAATTGATATATTGATAATAAACAACTAAAATTCATCTATGGGAAAGATAGATCATCGTCATTTAAGTAGGCAGCAGTATGAATCCCTCGGTCGGGAATTCTGGAAAACATGTCAGTCAGCAGGTTCTGTAAAGCAGCTGACAACGTTTATCGATCACATTCTTACTCCTAGTGAACGTGTGATGCTTACAAGACGTATTCGCATTGCAAAGAAGCTATTGCAGAAAAAAGGACAGATACAGATTCAAGATGAGATGGGAGTGGGACAATCAACAGTCGATACAGTGGAGCGACAATTGGAGAAAATGGGCCCTGAGGAGAAGCGGATGTTGAAGTAATTAATGCCTAAACGCCCTAACACCTGTTGTTACCATCACAATCCCTAATTCATTTGCTTTCGCAATCACCTCTTCATCACGGATAGAACCACCCGGTTGAATGATGGCAGTGATACCATTTTTAGAAGCCTCCTCAATCGAATCAGCAAATGGGAAGAACGCATCGGATGCCATCACACTTCCCTTTGCGCGGTCACCCGCTCGCCTCGCTGCAATAATCGTACTGTCGACACGACTTGTTTGTCCGCAACCAATTCCAGTTGTGATCTTATCTTTCGCAAAAACAATCGCATTACTCTTTGCATTTTTCACAACACCCCACGCAAAAAGAAGATCATCAATTTGGTTCTCAGTTGGCTTGGCATCAGTCACTACAGTCAGATCATCTTTCACTAATACTTTTGTATCTTGATCTTGAATAAGCATTCCACCAAGCATGGATCGATAGGTACTTCGCACTTCGCACTTCGCACTTCGCACTTCTATAGCGCGAAGCTTTGGCCTCTTTTTCAGCAGTTCAAGAGCTTCTGGCTCGTACTCTGGTGCAATAATTACCTCTGCAAAAATCTTCTGATCGATAATTTTAGCAATCACTTCGGCTGGGCATGATTGGTTAAGAGCAACGATCACACCAAATGCACTTAGGCGATCTGCGTCGTAACATCTCTGAAATGCTTCGGAAATATCTTCATGCGAAGCAACACCAGATGGGTTTGCATGTTTGATGCACGCGGCAGTTGGTTCATCATATTCGCACACCAAATTCCATGCACCATCCGCATCTAAAATATTTAAGTAACTCATTTGTTTCTCTTCTTGGATCACGCGCCATGGGCGCGCAGTTGGCAGTTGGCAGTTGGCAGTTGGCAGGTAGAGATCGTAGTAGCTTCCCTCTTGGTGAGGATTCTCACCATACCGCAGTGTTGTTTCATTAGTGAGGATCACACTTCGATTTTTTCCATCAGATAGGGCTGTAGTAATAGCTGCATCATATGCAGCTGTGCGCAGGAATACCTTGGTCGCCAGCTCCTCACGCAACTGCGGGGAAGGATCCCCGCGCTCCTCTATGTCGGTTATCACACGATCATAATCGGCAATGTCACAGACTACGGTAACATGTTTGTGATTCTTCGCGGCACTTCTCAAAAGTGTCGGTCCGCCAATATCAATCTGTTCAATCAACTCATCTCCAGTGATTCCTTTTGCAACTGTCTCTTCAAATGGATACAAATTAACGACAACCAAATCGATCGATTCAATCTCGAGTTCCTTCGCCTGCGCTTCGTGCTCGCTGTCTCCTCTTCGATACAGCACACCACCCATAATCTTCGGGTGCATCGTTTTTACTCGACCAGAAAAACACTCTGGAAATCCCGTCACATCATCCACTGCTATTACATCGATTCCAGCATCAGAAATTGCCTTTAATGTGCCTCCAGTAGAGATAATCTCGTATCCAGAAGCCATAAGTCGCTTGGCAAATTCAGCAACTCCAGTCTTGTCGGAAACGGAAATGAGGGCTCTTCTTGGCATTAGAAAGCAGATTGGAAGGCGAATTCGATTATAGAGGTTCTTTTCTACATTGCCAGTGGATTCCCAAATTGCTTAAAATCGCTAATTCTGCTAAAATATAGTGATTATTCGCTAAATCAGCATGGCTAAAAAAGACACAAAAAAAGAAACAAAAAAGGCCCCTGCAAAGCCCGCCTCCGCTAAAGCTCCGGCGGGTAAAAAAGGGAAAAAGATCCTGATTGTTGAGGATGAACGTCCTCTTGCTCATGCGCTTGAACTCAAGTTTTCGCACGAAGGATATGACATAACTATTGCAACGGATGGTGCAGAAGGATTGAAAGTAGCTAATGCTGGATCATTTAACATGATTCTTCTTGATCTAATCATGCCGCAAATGGATGGATTTACTTTTATGGAGCAACTCAAAAAGAAAACCCCAGTAATCATCCTAAGTAATCTTGGACAGGATGAGGACAAGGAGCGAGCGAAACAGCTAGGAGCTGTAGATTATTTCGTAAAATCGAATACACCTATCACCGAAATTATTAAGAAAGTAAAAGCAAGCATTAAATAATTATGGCACTAAAAGATACCGAACTCGGCGAAATACTTCTGGCCCAGAGCTACGTCTCCGAGGAGGAGCTAAAGGTTGCGCAGAAGTCAGCAAAAGATCGCAAGATCACACTATTCAGTGTGCTTATGGAGAAGGGATTGCTTACACAATCACTCTACGAACAAGCATTGGCAGAGAACTTCAAATTACCATTTTATGACATTGTAGAAAACCCACCAAAGCCAGAATTAATCGGAAAGCTTCCCGAAGAGATAGCGCGTACATATCACGCTCTTATCGTAAAGCAGGAAGGCAACACCTTAACTGTTGCAACATCAGAACCAGGAGAAGAAATACTAGAAGAGGCAGTGCGTTTAAACTTTGAACAGGATGAAACTACGATGCCAGAAAAAGAGACAAAAGAATCAAAAAACTCCAAAGGAAAGAAGGCAAAAACCAAAAAAACAAAAGCGAAGCCGAAAAAGTCTGGCGGATTGTTTTCCTCAAAATCTGCTGGAGCAAAAAAGAAATTCAGCGGAAAAATCAATTTCGTATTTACCGCACAGGAGAATATCGAGTCTGCACTGCATCACTTCCGCAAGCCACTTGCGACACGTTTCCAACAGATTATCGAGGAGCAACGCAAGGTAGCTCCAGAAATCCTCGGAGAGATTCTGGACGATGCTATAGAGTTACGCGCATCAGACATTCACTTTGAACCACAGGAAGATGTCGTAGTCGTACGATTCCGTGTTGATGGTGTGCTGCACGAAGCAGGACGCATTCCACGTGAACATTTCGAGGGCGTAGTAAACCGTGTAAAGATCGAGGCAAACATGCGTATCGACGAACACTTTGCAGCACAGGATGGTGCTATTCGTCACAAGAGCGATGCAGGAACCATGGATATTCGTGTCAACATTGTTCCAGTTGTAGACGGAGAAAAAATCGTAATGCGTTTGCTTGCTGCATATGTACGTACGCTGTCTCTTGCAGATCTTGGATTTACCGAAGAGGCGCAACAAGTACTAGAAGCTGCAGCACAAAAGCCTTTTGGAATGATCCTCACTACAGGGCCAACAGGTTCTGGAAAATCTACAACACTCTCAGCTCTTATGAAGATGCGCAACCAGCCAGATATCAACATCTCTACCATCGAAGACCCAGTGGAGTACAAGATCCGTGGAGTAAACCACATTCAGGTAAACCCCAAAGCAGATCTCACATTTGCTTCTGGGCTACGTGCATTGGTGCGACAGGACCCCGATGTTATTTTGGTAGGTGAGATTCGTGATGGAGAAACTGCTGATATTTCAATTAATGCAGCACTAACAGGTCACCTTCTCTTCTCGACTCTCCACGCAAATGATGCAGCCACTGCGGTCCCTCGTCTTTTGGATATGGATGTAGAGCCGTTCCTTATGGCTTCTACTTTGGAAGTCATCATCGGTCAGAGACTAGTGAGGCGTATTTGTCCAGACTGTCGATATAGCTATTCCGTTTCGGCGGGACAGGCGAAGTCGATGTTTGCAGGAGCTGCAAAGTTTTTCAAAGGCAGCAAAAAAGTAACGCTCTATAAGGGAAAAGGATGTGAGTCTTGTGGAGGCACAGGATACAAAGGTCGTGTAGGTATATACGAACTTCTTGAGATTACTCCAGAGATAGAAGATCTTATTATCAACCGTGCAACGAGCGCAGAAATTAATGCATTAGCACGCAAGAAAGGAATGAAACTGATGTTTGAAGATGGCTTTGCCAAGGCGCTTTCAGGACTAACAACTCTCGAAGAGCTCTTACGTGTAGCTGCACCTCCTGCAATCATTTTCTCCAAGAAACGTGCCAAGAAGTAAGTCGAAAAAAACGGCAAAAAAGAAAGCAGCTCCTAGAAAAAAGAAGGCGGTAAAAAAGACAAAAGCCAAAAAAGAAAAAGAGGAGGAAATCATCGAGGAATCAGAAGATGTACAAGAGGATGAGGAGTCTTCGGATGAGAAAGTGGAAGAAGTAGAAGAAGCACCAGAAGAAGAGCCAGTGGAGGAGGAGAAACCAAAAAAGAAGAAACGGTTCAAGATGGAACTAGGATTTTCCTTAGGCAAAAAGAAAGAGAAAGAAATTACTGCAGAAACAGTAAAAAAAACTGGGCTCAGCAAATTTTTTGCATCGGTAAACAACATGGGAATGGGAAAGCAGCGTGTTGCGATGATTCAGAGCTTGGCAATGATGATGGGTGCAGGACTACCGCTTATTGATGCACTTGCAACACTCGAAAAAGAAATTAAGCACAAGGGAACGAAGAAAATTGTTCGCAAGATTACGGCACTTGTAGAAAGCGGTATCCCGCTCTGGCGTTCTATGGAACAGCAGTACATGTTTTCACCGTATGAGCTTGCTCTCGTGCGTATCGGAGAAGAAGCAGGAAATCTCGCGCGGAATTTAGACTTGTTATCTGTGCAACAAGAAAAAGATCGCTCTCTTAGGGCAAAAGTAAAAATGGCCATGATCTATCCATCAATTGTGATGGTACTTATGTTTATAATTGTCATGGGCCTTGGAATGTTCGTGCTGCCAAATTTGATTCAAGTACTTCTCTCTCTAAATGCAGAACTTCCTGTAACAACACGGGCAGTTATCTTTGTTACAAAAATGTTTACGGAGTATGGAGCAATTGGAATTCCATCAATGATTGGAGGTTTTGGCTTACTCATTCTGCTCTCAAAATTCACACGATTTCGTGCAGTGTCTCAATGGTTCATGTTTAAAATTCCTGGGATCGGAGCACTTGGTCGTTCGGCAACTATTGCCAGATTTGGTGTTATCCTTGGAGGTCTATTGCAGGCTGGTGTACCACTTACAGAGGCTTTGAGGTCTCTCGAAGACGTAACGTACATTGTTGCTTACAAAAAGTTTTACAAGAAACTCCTAGAGCACATTATGCTTGGAGATAGTTTTAGCAAAAGTTTCGAATCAATTTCGAATACCAATAAATTACTACCAGTATCTGTTCAACAGCTTGTGATCACTGGGGAAAAATCTGGAACGCTTAGTGACACACTGATTAAAATTTCTGAAATCTACGAGAAAAAAGCAGAGGAAACTGCAGAAAAACTTCCTGTAATTCTTGAGCCAATGCTACTTCTATTTATAGGTGGTCTCGTTGGAACAATTGCCTTTGCTATTATCACTCCGATCTACAGTGTGGTCGGAAACGTTGGTCGATAATTATGTGGAAAACCCATTATTTCAATGGCGTAGCACTCATAGAAGTATTGCTTACGGTTGGACTCATTTCCATCTTGTCAGCCGCGGTGATTCCGAGTTCTCGCAACTACAATATTCGTAGCGATTTACAGCTAGCCGTAGAGCAAACACAGTAATTGCTCCGCAGGGCACAGCTCTTATCGCAAACAGGAGAACAGGCAGCAGTTTGGGGTGTGCATGCTGGCGAAGGAACACTCTATCAAGGGACTTCGTACAACACGAGAAACATTGCATCGGATGAAGAGATTGCGGTACCACCAAGTGTGACAGTTTCCGGTTTAACAGAAGTCACTTTCTCTCGTATTTACGGTGTACCGAATTCCGAAGGCGACATCATCTTTATCTCTCTCAATGGCGAAGAAAAAAGCATAACGATCCGCAAGGATAGTGTGCTCAGCGCGCCTTCAATCTCCAGTGCCTCGTCTGTGTCATCGGTCTCTTCTATTTCATCTACCTCTTCTACTTCATCACGATGTAGATGGCGGCATGGGTATGGGCATGACGACGATGATGATCATGACGACGATGATGATAATAATTAGATCTTTCTGACTTCTATAGGTGCGTGGTATGATGCACGGCATGCGTAACCTTCGCAAAGGA
>Ga0187833_10006620_pt1 | contig 10661 bp, 8 predicted proteins | sample ETNtaG_37_FD_167968 | JGI IMG/M metagenome (GOLD analysis project Ga0187833, IMG submission 167968) | Marine microbial and viral communities from oxygen minimum zone, Eastern Pacific Ocean - ETNP2014_SV_400_PacBio MetaG (Illumina Assembly) | ecosystem: Environmental > Aquatic > Marine > Hypoxic... | reverse complement strand
TAGGAATGTCTGAGCGCGGCGGGGCGTTCTCAGCTCGGCTTGGCGCTCTTCGCATGTGGGGTGTTGTTGGAGGTAGAAGTAGAATCCGGGTCACCCGAGATGGCCTGAGAGCCGTTACGCCGCTCTCAGAGAAAGAAAGCGAGGATGCAAAGATCCACCTCGCTCGCCACGTAGCGCTGTTTATCGAAATGTCCAGTCGATTCGGAGAATTGCCGTACACTCCCGACCGTTTCGCAGTATTGCTCGAAGAGTTGACTGGAGCCGATCGAACTGAAGTCGCACGGAGATTGGCACTGATCGACCGTATTTTTAGTGAAGCCCGTCCGTATCTGCCCAAGGAAACGACAGTACAGGCCGCCCAATCGGCACCACAGCTTGAGGGCGATCCAGCAGAGTCGGTTTCAAATGAAATCGGATCAACCGACTCTGCTGGATCGATTAATTCCGCAAATGCTGATGCCAGCGAAGCTCAAACACTCAACGCGAGCGAGACATTAGTTCGCTCTACCATCATCGGTAATCGAATTGAGTTGGGCTTGCCAGACGGCAAACTCTCACTTCCAGAAACCCTTGCGAATCTGGATGCCGCCTTGACGGTGCTGTGGGCGCGACGACAGTTGGTTGCCGCGATCGATGCTGCCGATGGGAAGTCGACACCCGTACCACCCAGAGATTTTTCTCGTTAGCTGTGCTGCCAAACGCACCCAGTTCGATGGCTCTAAACTTGCCATATGGCTTCAGAAGAACCTTTTGAACCCCGGCTCTGGGTTTCTGCTGCCGCTTCATAGGCCTCTTGAGCCTCCTCCAGCGGGATCACCGTGAGATACAAGCGGTGTGAGCTCAAGCCGCCGTATTTGTATAGCTGTAACTATCTTGCTCGCAGCCTCCGTTGTTGACCAGGCGGCGCAAGTAACTGATAAATCCTCTGGAAAACCAAACCCGAGTCGCTGGCCCTTGCTGACCCGTACGGTTCAGAGAAGATGATTGCGCCGTCTGGCTTCACCAACCGGTTAACGACGTTGAAGCCGGGGAATTCTCGAATAGCACCGGCGATTACGACATCTGACTGGTGATCGGTAGTCGGCTCTGAATTCGACAGTGTCGTGGCTGCGTATTTAGAAGCAAGCGTACGACGAGCTGTGTGCTTAATCGACTGCGACCAAGCGATCCTTGAGGCCTGTGTTATCTAGAGATATAAGCGCCGTCATACCTATTGGATCGCATCCAACGATGGCGTATGAGCCATCCGGGGTACTGGCAAGTGCGAAAGCAACTGCACCATCTCCCAATCCGGCAGTGCCCCTGCCAGTACCGCGCGCTCTTCTCCAGAATCCGCAATTTTGGTTAGCGTTCTGTCCGCATCTGGCACTCGAACGTATTCGGCATGCCCGCCATAGAGCGTTGTCGACCCGAACAGATCGCTCTGGCCGTCGTTTTAAAGGTGCTGCACGGTGTTCGTTACGAGATCGTAGAGTTTGATGATTTCGACGTCTTCGCTTGTTTCCACCACGAGTCCTTCGAACTCACCGCCGGGAACGACTCTATCAGCGCTAACGCTGAGAAAGTGTTCGATATCCAACGGTCCGATCGCTGCAGTGGTTACGAGAACGATCGCGCCACCCGGCTCATGGAGAACTGGGCGGAGGATATCGATTATTTCTGTGCGACCGCACTCAGGGAAAGAAACTGCTTGCATATGTAGCTAGAGATGCTCTTTAATCTGACGGGCGACCTTTTCGGTCATACCGGGAGCAGCGGCGATCTGTTCTTCAGACGCCTCACGAATACCCTTCACTGATCCGAAGGTGTGAATCAGCATCTTACGTCGTTTAGGACCAATTCCGGGCACCGAATCCAGCGCCGATTTTACAGACGACTTGCCTCTCAGATTGCGATGGAATGTGATGGCAAATCTGTGTGCCTCATCCCGTGCTCGCTGTAACAGGAACAAGCCCTGCGAATTTCGAGGCATGATTACGGGTTCGGCAGCATCGGAAAGAAATATTTCTTCTTCACGTTTTGCGATCGAGGCGAGTTGTATGTCTTGCAGTCCGAGGTGAAGCATTGCTTCGACCGCTGACGATAGCTGGCCTTTCCCGCCATCGATGAGGACGAGATCAGGAGATGCCGCGAAGCTGGCGCTTTCTTCACCACCTTCCCTGGCGTTCTTTAGGCGTTTGAAGCGGCGTGTCAGCACTTCTCGCATTGAGGCGAAATCGTCGTTGCCATCATGAGACTTGATTTTGAAACGTCGATAGTCGGACGAAAGCGGTTTACCTTTCTGGAACACCGACATGCTGGCAACCGTGTTGGTTCCTTGTATGTGCGATATGTCGTAACACTCGATGCGTTCTGGAAGTTGCGGCAGATTCAACTGCTCTTGCAGTTCCGACATTGCCGATTCCATGCGAGTTGTATCGGAAATCCACTTCAGCTTCAGTTGCTCAAGTCCCTGGACTGCGTTGTCGCTGACCATCTGGAGCAAACGGCGTTTGCCCCCTCGTTGTGGGATAGCAATCTCGACCGGGCCATCCCGGCGTGTTTCGAGCCATTCAGTGATGATCGATTCTCGGCTTATTCGCTCCGGGATCAGGATTCGGCGTGGGACGTGGGATGCCGACGAGTAGAACTGCTCGATGAACCTTGCGAGAATCTCGTCACCAGATTCGTCACGAGTGCCGCTCATCGTGAAATGGTCTCGACCGGTCAAATTTCCCTGGCGGATGAAGAAGATTTCAACCCACGCCTCTTCACCGCCATACGCGGCACTGATTACGTCGATGTTCTCTCGACCGAGCCCGACGACCTTCTGACCCTCATACACGCGCTCGATTGCTTTGAGACGGTCTCTGAGAGCTCCAGCTCGTTCGAATTCGAGTCCATCGGAGGCTTCGAGCATCGCTGATTCGAGTTCGGAAACGACTTCTTTTGTATTTCCTTCGAGAAACATCAGCACCTGATCGATGACCTTGGTGTAGTCAACGGTCGACGCGACGCCAGTGCATGGAGCTATACAGCGCTTGATGTGAAACTCGAGGCATGGACGATCCTCAGTGCCTGTAATGGCTTTTGTGCACGATCGGTAGGGGAACAACCTCTTCAGTAGATCAAGGGTTTTCCTGACGCTCCCAGCCGATGCGAACGGACCGAAATATCGTGCACCATCGTTGGCGGTCCGCCGGGTTACGTAAACACGTGGGAATGCTTCTGCTAGGTCGACCTTGATGTACGGATAGGTCTTGTCGTCTTTGAGTCGTACGTTGTAGCGGGGTTTGTGCTTCTTGATCAGCGAGTTTTCAAGAAGTAGTGCCTCTTGTTCTGATTCGGTGACGATGTACTCGAAATCGTCGATGCGACCTACGAGATCGACAGTTTTGGCATCGAGATTCTTCTTCGAGCCGAAGTAAGATCTCAGCCTATTGCGGAGAGAAGCCGATTTGCCTACGTAGATAACTTTTCCCGACGAGTCGCGATGGATGTAAACCCCGGGTTTTAGGGGAACGGCTGCGAGACGTGTTGAAAATGTTCTTGTGGTCGCTGGCAATTGAATAACAGAGTCTCCGGATAAACGTCTTCCGGTATCTGACCCTCAAGGAACCCGATATTCGGTTCAAGTCGTTGTTTCGCCTGATCGAGTCGGTCAGCCTAGTACAAAAACGCCAGAACTATAGAGCGAACGTCAGAACTACTAGAGCGATGACTAAAAGACCGGTAAGCGCACCCATCTTTTTTATTTCTGCCGAGAGTGATCGGGTGTAGATCTCTGATCGAACACTTGCCCGTTGGGTTGTTCGCTCTACACGAGCTCGGGTCCGAGGGGTGGCGTCTGCGGACGATGACACTACCGCAGTCTGAGCATCATTATCGTCAGCGGGTTTTCGTGATTGTACGAATACGTTTGGCTTGCTGGTTCGTCGGTTTTTACGGCTGTTCTTAGGCATTTTGGTCGGTTGAAGTATCCAGAGGTGATATGAGTTTTTATTCAGATGTTGTTTCGGGCTGAACGAAAGTTGAATCCGCCCATTTCAAGCCCTTATCGGACATGACTTTCGCTGCGTCGATGGTTACCTGTGTGGCGTATTCGAGCAAAACGTCTGAAGTGTTCCACATGAAATGATACAAGAACGGATCGATGGGACTGGAATCGAATGCCCGCTCAAAATAACGATGTTGAGCTAAATCGGTGCGTTCGATCAACGACTCGGCCGCTTCAGGCGTGTCGAGACGCATCTGCTGCTGAACTCGAGTGATACGGTCTTCCATCTTGGCGACCACACCAACTCGGAGAACGGTCGGATTGTCGTGCAGGATTGCTGCTCCACCACGTCCGAGAAGTACTACGTTGCCAATTTCGGCGAGATCGTTGATTACTTCGGCGGCTGTATCGATGAAGTGTTGTTCGTCGATTTCCTCAGCGCTTGTGTGGGGCGGTTCTTCCATCTCAGAATATGGCCGGGCGAGTAGCTGTTCAATGCCAGGCCCAAAATAGGGATCGCCTCCCATGCCGGCAACTGCCGAACGATGAAGCATTCGCTGAATCGCCTGTGCGAATCGATTTGCGAGCGAAGGGACGCGGCTCTCCTGGTCAGCCAGGGCGGTCACCGTGGCACCAACCCGCTTGGCGATGTCCGCCAGCATCAGGCGATCGACAAAGTCTAAGCCCATCTCTTTGGCGACCATTCGCCCGAGGTCTGGACCACCCGCGCCGAGTCGTCCTTCAATGGTTATGACAGTCAAAGTTACCTCCGATGACCAGATCAGGCTCGGGGGTGAGCCTTGGCGTACTCGCTACGAACGTGTTCGTTCGTGAGGTGAGTATATATTTGCGTGGTTGCAATACTCGAATGGCCGAGCAATTCCTGAACGTGCCGGATACTTGCGCCGCCGTGCAAAAGGTGAGTGGCGAAGCTGTGTCGCAACATGTGTGGAGTGATTTTAGACGAAATTCCTGCCTTAGTGGCAAGTTTGTTTAATCGCAGCCAGTACGCCTGACGAGTTAATCGACCGCCACGACGATTCAAGAACAACGCGTTTTCGTCGTCACTGCGGGCATGGATGGGTCGGGAATACGTGATGTAGCTTGCCACTGATTCGATAGCATCGTCGTAGATGGGGATAACTCGAACTTTCGAGCCTTTACCGAGCGTTCGGACAGTTCCAGTATCAAGATCGACGTCTCTGAGATCCAGTCCTACAAGCTCAGATACGCGCAGGCCAGCGGCGTACATGAGCTCGACCATAGCGATATCGCGAACGTCTTCGATCGAGTCTTTGTCTGAGCCAACGTCGAGTAACCGGTCGACTTCCTCGATTGTGAGTGCTTTCGGAAGCGACTGCCCGGCTCGAGGTTGTCGAACTTCTGTCAGGGGATTGTTCTCGATAATCCGTTCTTCTTTCATGAACTTGAAGAATGATTTCGCCGAGGCGATTTTTCGAGATTTGGTCGAGGGCGCATACCCACGGTCGTCAAGATCGCTCAAGAACCCGCGAATATCTTCTTCGGTGACGCTATCCCAATCGGGGCGAGAGGATTTTTCATCAGCTAGGAAATCGACAAGTGCCGAGATGTCGTTGCGGTACGCCGCCAACGTGTGATCGGACATCCCACGCTCAACGGCGAGGAAATTTAGGAACGTTTCAAGCTCGGTAATCACTCGGATTTATCTCTGGAAGCGGGTTATTGGATGCGTCACCGCATTCACTCTATTTGAATCGTAGAATATCTCGCATTTTCGGTGTCGGACTGAAATGGCGAGTTTTTAAAGCGAGCGATGAGCCACCCCTGCTACCTCACTCAAACGTGTGTTGATCGAGAATGTTCGACGGATGAGGCAGTCGATTTCGACTGAGCAAGGTGTACCGAACGACTTCCACAGCGGTATGGGATCGATATCCAACTGGCTGGGCCACAAAAGTCGCCATGACGTGTCATGTGAAACGATTGCCACAGTGTCATCTGCGACGTTTTCCATTAGCAAACTATCGCTTTGCTGAATCGATCTCTAGCTGTAGCGACCGTTCCGTTACCCCAGATAAGTTCGTTTGGATTCCGTATGCAATCGATCACGAGGGCATCGCGTTCAACGGCGTCGGGTTTTGGGCAGTTGTCACGATCATGCTCGTGAAGACCATGTCGACAACTACCTCGCTGATCCCGGCTACTCTGGCAGCGATCTTGGCCGTTTCGATGACCTTGACCTCTGAGCTTGTAATAATTCTGGTCGTATGACGTTCCCTGAAATATTCACCCAGTCGTTTTGATCGTTCTCTCCCTTCCTCTGTGAGAATCCATTTGGAAGGCGGATCATGTGAGCCCCAAGGGGGAGTGAATGTTGGATCAGCAATAGTTTCCTTATGAGACGAGTTTATTGGACGAATATTGCTGCAGATATAGCGATTTATTGGTCGGGAGGCGAAACCTAGAATCGTCAAAGCCCGTAAACTCGTTCGGTTGCCGTGAATCTGGTTTGCAAAAAACGTCATCTCAGTACACGCACCATTTCAATACGAATCCGATATTCAAAGGCCTGAGCAACAGTAAATGCCCATCGCAGCAATCGAAATTCCGTTCAATCCAAACATCGTCGCAGGTGGCGGCTTCTCACTCAGCTGGCACGGCTTTCTGAGCTTCGTTGGGGTTGCTGTCGCAGTGTGGATGGTCGGAAAAGCCGCGATCAAGGGCAATCTCGACCAGGATATGGTCTACAACACGGCGATCTTCGGAATTCTGGGTGGAATTGTCGGAGCCAGATTAGTTCATGTATTCGATAACTGGGGTATCTATGGAGACGACCCCGGCCGAATAATCGCAATATGGTCTGGCGGAATCGGTCTATGGGGAGGAATACTCGGTGGCTGGCTCGGTGGCGCCGCATACGCATGGTTCGCCAAGGCGCCCGTAGGCAGATTGATGGACATCGCGGCTCCTGCCATGTTCGTTGGACAGTCGATCGGTCGCATTGGCGATATCATCAATGGCGAGCACTGGTCACGAGCGCTCGATGCCGGGTGGGGTTGGTATTTCACACACCCGAGCAGTCCTGGTCGGGCTGGCGCGGAGCGATTCTTCGGAAATCCCGACCGTGCAGTTCATCCGACGGTGATTTACGAAATCATCTGGAACATGATCGGCCTGTTCGTGATCACGAAACTCAAGGGAAAGCTACAACCGGCCGGTGCGATCTGGATGGTTTACATCACGTGGTACTCGGTCGGACGCTTCTCGATTCAGTACCTGCGACTCGATGATGTGAAGTTCTGGGGACTTCAGGAAGCGCATCTGATCGCCATCATGGTGCTGGCCTTCACAATTCCGTACATGATTCTGAAGGTTCGTTGGGCCAATAGTGATCTCGATATCAATTCCGATGCCGACAACCGAGGTTCAGACAGACGCAAACGTGATCGCCAGCGCGAACGGGCAAAAAGTTAGATAAGTCTCGATTGTCACGAAAAGTGTGACTAGCTTTGAGTGGGACGAATGTCTCGGAGGCCGAGTTGGTGCCGAGTTCTACCTCGCCAAACCTCTGACCTGAGTTGGTAGAGAATGTCGACCGGGCCAGAGCCGAGTGGTCGATCACCGAGACCGAAACCGATAGAATCTATTCGTCGACCGTCGGCGTCGAAGCTGATCTTCAGATGTTTGCCGCCTACGCCCACTGTACGCACGTCCAAAGGCACTGCACCGTAAGTAACCAGCACTGGTTCTTTGTTGGCCTCTCCGAACGGCTCCATCGCCGAGACGAAGTTCCATGTCGAGGTAGTGAGATCTTCGAGCCGTACTTCGGCATCGGCGTGCAGAGTGGGAACGGCAGGAGCACCGAGGGCGTCCCAGGCTGTGTGTTTTCGAAGGTCGTCGAGTAAATCGTCTAATAATTCGTGTTTGATCGAGAAGCCAGCAGCACGAGCGTGACCTCCGAAACGGTCGAAGTCGTCCGAGTGCGTCGAGAGGGCGGCGTGTAGATCGAGAATGGTATTCGAGCGGCATGAAGCTCGAGCAAAGCCGTTTACCAACTGATACGCGAACGCCGGTTTACCGGTGAGTTCGTTGAGCCGACCGGCGAGCGGTCCGAGAATACCCATCGGAAATCCGTCGCAATTTACGGCGACGATTGGATCCTCAGAAATTACGTCGAACTGAGTCAAAGCGTGCTCCCATGCCTTTTCGCTGAGCGAGCGACGCTTTGTGTTATCGGCATCAAGACGATCGGCAAGTGCACGGGCTTCCGAAACATCGTCGGTGGTGAGTATTTGCAGGCTTGGCTCGGCGTCGCCCATTCGCCCAGGAGCATTGAGTCGAGGTGCGACATAGAACGAAATCAATTCGGCAGTTGGCCTGCCCGAGACACCGGGCGCACGCGAAATATCCAGCAAAGCCCTCAAGCCCGGAAAATCAGTCTGCCCAAGCTTGCGTAAGCCCTCTCGAACAAGAGTGCGGTTTTCGGATACCAGCGGAACGATGTCAGCGATCGTTCCGAGTGCTGCGAGTGGTAGCAGGTCTTCCGGAAATTCGTGACCGGCGGTTTCTGCAAGTGCCTGAGCGAGCTTGAACGCCACTCCTGCACCCGAGTAATCGACGGAATCATTGGCATCAACATGAGGATTCACGAGGGCGATCGCATCAGGGCGTTCGGTTTCAATTAAATGGTGATCGGTGACGACAGTTTCGATCCCGAGAGTCTTTGCATAAGCGATCTCATCAACAGCTGTCGAACCAGTATCGACTGTTGTGATGAGCGTGACACTAGCGTTGGCGAACGAGTCGACTGCTTGATTCGATAAACCGTGGCCGTCAGTTTCACGATTCGGAATGTAGGGGACAATCTTGCCACCGAGCGTTCTGACGATTCGAAGGATGATCGAGGTCCCGGTCAGTCCATCGACATCGAAATCGCCAAAGACACCGATAGTCTCATTGTTGTTGATGGCGCGATAAATACGGCCAACTGCCTTGTCCATGTCAGGAAGACTGTGTGGGTCGAGGAAGTCGTCGAGGCCGGACGAGAAATACTCGGTGACATCCGCATCGGTCCGCACACCTCTATTCCAGAGAAGGCGAGCGGGTAGAGGACCGCGCACTCCGGATCCTAGAAAGCCTAGTTCGAGACGGAACCCAATAGGCGGCGGTTCAGCGATCTGCCATTTACGGTTACGGTCGGGTGTCATTGTTGGTTCCTCGACCTGGCTGCTGAGATTATTGCTGAAAGCTCTTGAACACGAGACTGGCATTGTGCCCACCGAAGCCAAGTGAGTTCGACATCGCTACGTTTACTTCTTGCTTCACTGCCTTATTTGGCACGTAGTTCAGATCGCATTCTGGGTCGGGATCATCGATGTTAATTGTTGGTGGAATAATCCGGTTTTTGATCGTGAGCACCGAGAATGCAGCCTCGATTCCACCAGCAGCACCCAGCAGGTGACCGGTCATCGATTTCGTTGAACTAATAGCTAGTTTGTCGGCGTGATCACCGTACATTCGCTTCATCGCAATGGTTTCGAACTTGTCATTGAGTGGTGTAGAGGTGCCGTGTGCGTTGATGTAATCGACATTTTCGGGGACGAGATCGGCATCTTGGATAGCCCACTTCATTGCTCTAGCAGCGCCTTCACCCTCGGGATGTGGCTGTGTAACGTGGTGGGCGTCACTTGACGCTCCATACCCGGCAAGTTCGGCCAGTACGTTCGCACCGCGCTTTTCGGCGTGTTCGAGAGATTCTAGAATGACGAGACCAGCACCTTCGCCCAGTACGAAACCGTCTCGACCTGAGTCGAACGGTCGTGATGCCGCCTGCGGATCGTCGTTCCGGGTTGAAAGCGCCATGCAGGAGTTGAAGCCGGCGACTCCGATTTCACACACTGCAGCTTCCGTCCCGCCGGCGATAACAACATCGGTGCGCCCTCGACGGATCATCTCAAGCCCTTCGCCGATAGAGTCGGTTCCGGTTGCACAGGCAGAAACCGTCGAAAAATTGGGACCCTTAGCGCCGATCATCATCGATACTTGACCCGAAGCCATGTCACCGAGCATCATCGGCACGAGGAACGGGCTAACTCGCTTCGGACCTCGGTTGAGAAGGATCTTGTGCTGGTCGGTGATTGTGATGATGCCGCCGACACCGCTTCCGATGAACACGCCAACACGATCTGGATCCTCAGATGCCATGTCGATTCCAGCTTGCTCAAGAGCTTCGAGTGCTGCCACACATGCAAATTGCGAAAATCGGTCGAGTCGCCGGGCCTCTTTGCGTCCCAGAATCGGTGCAGCGTCCCAGTCGTCTACTTCGGCAGCTATTTGACTTTCGAAACCTGAGGCGTCGAACAGGGAAATATAGTCAATTCCAGATTTACCTTCGAGTAGGCTCTCCCAGGTTGTTTGTTGATCTGACCCAACCGGGGTGACAAGTCCGAGCCCAGTCACGACGACGCGATCTGCCATTGGATGACCTCAGGGTTTCGGTTGGAAGATTTCCTCATTCCAACATGCAGTTTCGATACCTCGAATTCCCGGGGCATCGACTTCTTGAATTTCGACCGAGTGAGTATACCAACGACGCCCGCGGTTTACATACTCGTACTAGAGTGCAGGGAAACGTGCACGTTCCGTAGCGGTAAGTGACCCTGACTCAGTTCAGCTTTATATTGGAGTTAGTCGAGCGGTTTGA
>Ga0187833_10006616_pt1 | contig 10664 bp, 5 predicted proteins | sample ETNtaG_37_FD_167968 | JGI IMG/M metagenome (GOLD analysis project Ga0187833, IMG submission 167968) | Marine microbial and viral communities from oxygen minimum zone, Eastern Pacific Ocean - ETNP2014_SV_400_PacBio MetaG (Illumina Assembly) | ecosystem: Environmental > Aquatic > Marine > Hypoxic... | reverse complement strand
GGATATAAGGTAAAAGATGGTGCTACTGTATGGTGGGCTGTTCATTCTATATTAGATACGATTTTAATTGGTGTAGATTTTAATTCAATTAGTTTTATGGGAGCCCGACCCCTCAATGATAAAGTTAAAAAAAATAGTAACAACCGATTAAAGTTATTGAATATGGTTAATGAATTGAATTTAAGATCCGAAAATGTTAATTATTCAATTATAGTAGACGAAAAGGACCAATTTGATCAATTATTTTTTAAATGTATTTATGGAGGTCCATATATTAAAGGAGCCTTTGATTATTTTATTAAACGGTGGCAGTTTGAAACATGCGATGCGTTATATGAAGAAACCTTCAATGATTTACATAATTATCTTATAAAAAGACAAATATCTGAAAGTCCTGAGGGGCGGGCTTAGGGGATTTAGAGGTACCTTGGAGGGATGAACAGGAAAAGAATTAAATGAAATGCCTCTGGTTCAAATAAAAGGAGTAAAAAATGAGTTATAAAGAATATGAAATTTCTTAATTTAAATTTTAAAATAGAATTGCTAGGTTAGATAAAGAACTATCACTGAATGAAAATTATTTAACTAACATTTATGAGTACGAGTCAAAACTTATTCATCAATTTCAATTTAAACAGAAAGACCGATGATCCAAGATATCCATCGCTGACAGATCAACTGTTAACGATTAAAAGAAAATATGGGGATAGCATCTTCCCTTCATTCCAAGAAAATGATGGAGATCATCTTTTGGATTACTTAGTTGATAAATTCTTTAGTAATGGAGTACAAAGTGGTTATTTAATATCAAATACCTCGTTAAATGATAAACGTATTAATATCACAATAAGACCTCTTTTAACTGAAAAACCAAGACTTCAAGAAGAATTACCGAAAAATATAACATTATGTGTACGGGGACATTTATATCCAAAAGACAGCCCAAATCCCATATTAGAAATTGATAGAATAAATGATATTTCTGATTCTGTAAAAAAAGATTTTGAAATATACTCTATATTAATCCCAAATGTCGCCGATCAAAACAACCGATATATTACTAATGATCCCAATAAAGACAATTTATTTTCTACACAATACCTAATTGGCTTACCAGAAATATCAAAATTAACTAAGGAAAACTTAAAAAATTGGCAGGAATATTTAGATTGGAGAAGGGAATATGTAAATCAAAGACTCTTTGGTGTTAGATATTTAAAGCGTGAATGCATAGATGATAAATTAGTATTTACATTTGCCGCAAAGGATGAAAAAACTCTGAATCGTTTAAAGACCCTTTCTAGTCGTAGTGAAAGATTTACTGCTGTTTCAATGAATAACTCCACAAATAAATGGGAATATTCGCATAATTCAGAGAATAGAGAATTTCCTTCTTATTTAGGTGAGTTTGTTGAGATTAGAAGAGCAGCATACGAAATACGGGAAGATGAAAACATTCCGTTTAATAATCCTGTAATTAATAAAATCTCATTTAGATTAACAGACCAGCATATTGAAGAATACAATATGCTTGAGAATGAAGAAGCAATAATTGAATTTCAGAAGAAGGTGTTAAAAAAATACCCTGAAATTGGTTTTATTGTTGTGTCAGCTGTTGGAGATTTATCTTTAATAAAAAGACAAAGTAAAATATTGAACAAACTCGAGCTTGAATCAGGTTATGCACCATTTCTCTCATCATGGTTATTTGATATCAAAAAAGCTTCTATACCAACCAGTGAGACAGAAATAGATACCTGGTTGATGGATAATATAAATGATGACCAAAAACGTGCTGTCCAAGTTATGCTTGATGCTCCTGATATTGCCTTGATGCAGGGACCTCCTGGAACAGGAAAAACCACAGTAATCGCGGAGGCAATCTATCAATTAGCAAAGCAGGGAAAGAAAGTTTTATTAGCTTCCCAAGCCAATCTCGCAGTAGATAATGCTTTAGAAAGATTAGCCAAGACACCGGAAGTTAGGGCGATAAGACTGGGCAAGAGTGATAAGATATCAGAAGATGGGCAGCAATTTGTAGAAGACCAAGTTCTTAAAAACTTTTATTCTTCCATTAGTAAGGCTTGCAATGAAAGTTATATCGCTAATTGGAGAAAAGATGATAAAAGCTTATTAAAATTGAAAGAATGGAAGGATAAATTAGAATTTATCCAAAAAGATATTAAAACGGATAATGCCGATATTACGAAAACTAATACTGATCTTGAGAAAATTGATAGTGATATTAATGCTGAAGAAAAAAGGATCGATGATATTCGTAGAGATAATGACAAAAATGATCAATTAAAAGTAGATTTAACACAATTTAATCACTTTCTTTCTGATAAAGAGGAATCCAACTTTTCCATTCCAAATGATTTAATTGAATTCATTTGGGATAAAATAGTTAAACCAATTAATGGTTTAGATAAGTATAACATAACATTGAATAGGTATTGGCGTTTAAATGATTCTTCATTAACTGATATTGATAAATCCGGGTTTTACATTGACATTATAAATTCATGGGAAAAGCTTGCCAAAGACATACCGTTCATCACGAACGACATTATTAGTTTAAAAAGTGGAGAGAAAGTCACCGATGCAAAAACTTTAAAATTAATTGATGAATTAGAGAAGCAGGAAAAAATAATTTCTAAAAAATTAGATTCAGATTCCTCAAAAATTGATGAGTGGAAGGCATGCAGGAAAAAGATTTATAAACTCAAAAATAAATCAGGTATAAACCTCGCAATTTATTCTGAAATTTTTTCTAAAGAAGTTGATGGAAAACCTTACTATAAAACCCTGAATGAAATATCTGCCAGAGAACCACTGAAAGCTGTTCAATTTCTATCAGAAACTGTTGATAATTTTGAATCCGTAAAAAATAAAATTGATAATAATACAAAAATCTTAGTAAAAAAAGTAAATGACAAACTCTCATCAATTTCAAACAAAGAAGTGAATGATTCAGAATTAAAAAAACTTAATGCAAAGAGAGGAAGAGTAGAAGGTAAGTTGACGAAATCCGCGCAGAAGCTGAATAGCAAAGAAAGTGAAGAAAATTTAATTGTTCAGCAGTACCATAGGCAATTTGGTAAACCCGAAATTGATATTTTGATCAGCTTGGAAACAAATATAAGGAAATACGAAGATCTTCAAAAAAGAAATGAACCAGTACGCAAGGATGTAGAACATTTGCTTGAAGATTGGATAACCCAATTAAATGATGAGGAAGTGATCGCTAATGATAATGAGTATTATCTTGATACTTATATTGATAACTGCAATGTAATAGGTGTGTCATGCAATGAAAACCCAAGAACATTAGAAGACAAAAATCACATCAATTTTGATGTTGCTATTATTGATGAGGTAAGCAAAGCGACTCCACCTGAATTATTAATGTCAATGATGTCAGCGAAAAAAACAATTCTTGTCGGAGACCATAGACAGCTTCCTCCTGTATTTAGTGAACATGAGAATACAATGCAGGAGTTAATAGAACAAAAAGAGGAGAACTCTGCAGACAATGATGACAAGGATGAAAATAATAGTCTTTTAACGATGGATAATTTCGATCGATTTAAGAAAATGGTCACAGCCTCATTGTTTAAAGAGTATTTTGAACAAGCTCCGAAAGAAATTAAACAGGCTGTTATGACGCAGTATCGAATGCACCCAGATATTATGAGAGTAATAAATCATTTTTATGAAGGAAAGTTAAAATCAGGTATGCCTGATCCGAACAAAGAAAAATCTCATGACTTACTTATTAAATCACCGAATAATTTGGATTTTATTACTCCTTATAAACATGCGATGTGGATTGATACAAGCAGGGATATTAAAGATGCTGGCGTTGGTGCATATTTCCAAGAAGTTCAAAAACGAACCGGTAAGCAAAATCCTTTGGAAGCAATTTTGATATATGAGCTACTAGTTAAAATGGATGATCAATACAGAGAAATAGGCTACGCAGGGAAGAAACGGAAAGATGTTGGAGTTATCTCCTTCTATGGACATCAGGTTAGATTGTTAAAAAAAATAATTCCTTATCAATCCTTCACATCAATTAATGTAGATATTAATTCGGTTGATAATTTTCAGGGGAAAGAAAAATCCATTATTATTACAAGCCTTGTTAGAAATAAAAATTTGCCAACTAAGTGGAAAAGTTCAGGTTTTGTGGCTCGATTTGAAAGAATAAATGTCGCTTTTTCAAGGGCAAAGGAATTGTTGGTCATATTTGGTGCCAAGGATATGTTTCATGACATTGAGGTAACCTTGCCCAATATGGATAAACCGGGGCACCATAAAGAACCAGTTTACCGAAACATCATAAGTGATCTGGATAGAAAAGCATGTTTTTTTGATGGGAAAAGAATTATTGGGCAGAAACGCTATGAGATGATTTATAATGATAAAAAACATTTGTGGAAGAATAATGGATAAGCAAATTAAAAAAGTAACTAAATAATGATTATTGGAAGAGTAATAATTTCATTTCCGGTTAAGTCTTTCGAATCAAAAGTAACTGTCATAAGTCCAAGAAAACCTACAGTAATTGAGCATCAAATATTGCAATCTATCAAATCTCTTTCAAAAACAGCTGCATGGAAGAATAAAGGTATTTATGATTTGTTCGAAAAATTATTTATGGTACCTAATCCAAATAGTTTTGTGTCCCCAGTTTTAATTGAATTAAAAAGATTGAATGTTATCAATTTTGAAGAGCCTGACTCTTCTAACCATGAAGTTGCAGTTGGTAATATCACAATAACAAATGATGGTCTGGAAATGATGAAAAAAGGTGAGCTTCCTTCATCAGAAAGAGAAGAAATATCAACTGATAAATTTGATTTAATCACAAATAGTGTATTGTTAAGCAAGGGAAGTGTTAAGCAAATAGCTGAAAGCCATAAAATTGAGCATGACCAATTTGAAAATCAATATCCAAAAGAAATTATTAGTGACTCACTAATGAATAGAACTATAGATTGGTTAAAAAAAGGGATAACAATAATAAGAAATGTTGAGCAATTAGAGGTAAAAGATAGCTGGATTAATGAAACTTGTATAATCAACATATCAAAAGAAAGGAATGTCAGTTTATCCTGCTTAAACAAAGATTATCAAAAGTATTTAGAGAATCATGAGATTCTAAAAGAAATCATTGATGAGAAATTTAGAAATGATAGAAACACTTCTTTATCTGTAAATGATTCGACAGATATCCAATCAATTGAAGAGACTGCCTTTAACTTCAAGCCTGTTAGTGAAGGCGTTCAGTTTATTACTCAGCAATTTGGGGATGTCGCATTATTTAATTCAATAATAACAGAGTTTGGAGATTATAACACAACTGTTGTTTTTAATAGTAATAGTGATAAAGTTGAGAGTAAAAATAATAAATTTATTATTTACACTAAAAACAACATGCCTATTGATGGTGGGTGCGAATTTATGGATCAAAATAATAATGTGTTTATCAATAATTTTGATATTTGTATAAACGGTGATGCTGACGTTATTCCGCTTTCCTATTCAATAAAATCAATCGATAAAACCATTGATGAAATATTGAAAGATTCACAAATATATTTTTCAAAATTTCCTCCTGATGTGGTTGAATTATTTAAGGGTGATAACGGAAAAAATATCAAAGACCTAATGGAAAAATATCACTGTAAAATCATTGTAAATGATGAGGGGAAATGTTTAATAACTGAACTAAGAGATGAACATGTTGAAAAGGTAATAGGATATATTCAATTATATTCAATAAAGCCTGCGATCGATGAAGTTTATGAAGGTAAAGTTATTAGTATTGATGAGAAAAATGGCGCAAATATAAGAATATCACCATTGATTGAGGGGTTAATCCCTATCTCAGAATTGAGCTTGGAAAAAGTAAAAGATATTAATGATTTTGTAACAGTCGGGAAAAAAGTAAAAGTAATACTAATAAAAATTGATAAAGGAAAATATCACTTTAGTATTAAAGCATTAACCGAAAAACAAAAGATGAAGCAAAAAAAATCTAAAATAAACGATAAATCAAAAAGTAATAAGAATACTGGAGAAAAAACCAATACCGAAAAGGTGAAAGTTAAAACCAACTTATTTAATTAATCGAGCAGGAGATAACAATGAATATTGCAGTAATGGATATTGGTACCAAGGCAACCAGGATGTTAATAGCAGATAGAGATGAATTTTTAAACACAGGTTTTAGCTTTAACAATTTTACTAACCGGGGTGCGTTAACTTTTTTAGGCAATGGATTGGACGGCAAAGGCTGGCTGGATGAATCTGCAGTAAAAGACACAGTTGAAAAAATCAATGAATTCAAGAAAGAAGCTGAGCATGGATTTGATGTAAATAATATTTTTGCTGTGGGAACCGGGATATTTCGATTGGCAAATAATGGTAATGATATTGCGTCATTGATTAAACAATATACAGACATTGAAATAACCATTTTAACCGAAGATGAAGAAGCTAAATATTCATTAATGTCGGCGATGCTGACATGTAAAAATTATTTGGGTAATAATAATATTGGAATGTTAATTGACCAGGGCGGCGGTTCAACAGAAATAGCATTTGGTGAATTTAGTAAACAAGAAATAAATATGCTGTCGCTGCAAAGTTTGGATATTGGTACAGTAGTGCTCAAGAATAGGTTGTTTAGTTATTTAAATAAAAATAATAATATAACTTTTCAAGATGCATTTGATCAGCTTATTGATGAAGAAAGAGAAAATATTGAAGGTCATAACAAATTTGATTATAAAAACCGTACTATAAAGGCACTTGGTGTTGGTAGTGGGATTACAACTATGACCGGGAAACGGGGTAATAAGTATCAGCATGGCAGCATTTTGAGTATTGCAGAGATTGATGATATAGCGGATAATATATTGTCTCGAGAACATTCCCATCTTGCATGGGAAATTTATCCTGGTACAGATTCTTCCTTACCAGAAGGAAAAAAAAGGAGATTATCCTATGTTCAAAGGCTAGATAAACAAAATCCGAAACTTATAGAGAAGGAAATGAGTATGCTTTTTGGGAGAATTGCTTATAAAGAGTTGCTTATTACTTATAATATAGATGAAATAATGGTTTGCGGGGCAGGTTTAAGATATGGGATATTTTTTGCAGTGATATTTGATGAATTTAAGTAACAAAAATAATAATAAGTATAACCCTGCACGGCGGGTTATTAAAAACATGACAGACTATAAAAATGGAAAACAATGAGTAGAAGTGTAAGTTATAGGATTTCGCCAGCAGAGATGGAACGGAGAAGAAAGCTGTATTTAGCTAGAATCAAAGAAAATACCGTGGGGTTTATTAATAGATTCCAAAAGATGTATGATAAAATGCTAAGTGAAGGATTGGATAGATATGCCCCGAACGAGTTGAATGAAATCAGAATACTTTTACTGCAGACAAGAAATGCCATGGATAAAGATGTGGAAAAGGCCCAAAACATTAGCCGCAATATTGGACAGAAAATCTCTCAAATCAGATCATTAGCTGTTACCGTAAAGAAAAAAATAGAGTTTGAAGAAAAAGAGAAGCGAAAAAAACTTCTGGCATTAAAAGCTAATATTGAATCTGAGATTGAGAAATTTCTGAATGATTTATATAACAGCATTGATGACCCTATAATAAAAGATTTTGCTTTTGAAGGCTATTTAAATCTTAAGAAGGATTTATCTGCGGCTAATCAAAAGGTTTCTGATTTAGAATCCATCAAAATTAATATTAAAACACAAATGAACACTATTATAGAAAATGCTACAAAGAGTGCAAATGAATGGCGAAATAACACCAAAAATAAAAATAAAGTTGAGTCAAATAAGGAACTAGTTGAAATATTTTCAGAACAAATTAGGTCTGCTCATAAAGAAAAACCGGAAGAAATAAGGGCAGTTCTTGAAGACATTAAATCTATTAATATAGAAAACAGCAGTGATAGAATCGCCGAAGAAATGGAAAAATCAATAGAAAAAACCAATGATTTAGTCGTAGATGAAATGATTTTACGGGAAACAGTTATTAGCATTAGAAAGTCGTTAAGATCTGCTGGGTTTACCGTTCATAAACCGACAAAAACAAAGGATGGATATGTAAAAGTATTAGCAAAGAAACCATCAGGGAATACTGCACTTTGCAAGGTAAATCTTGATGGCAAATTCCAATATAAGTTTAATTCATATAAAGGGATGAGCTGTCTGAAAGATATAAATTCATTTGAAACTGATTTGGAAGATATTTATGGATTTAAACTTTCAGATAAAAGAGTATTATGGGAAAACCCAGATAGAATTAAAAAGGGATCAAGAGAAAATCCAACAGGTGGACAAACAAAGGGAGCACATTAAATGAGCAAGGTCAATGAAACTCCATGGATAGATTCTGTTATCAGAGAATCAAAGATTAGAAAAGCACTTTTAATTCATGGAAATTTGTCAGATATAAGCTTTGATTCAGGAAGTAACTCTTATGAAACAGTGACAAGTGTTATTTCATCCACTTTAAAGAAAAATGGATTTGATGAAGTAGTTGTTTGGGACAGGATTGATGGAATGCAGAATATTGGCAGTAAGAGAAAAAATGAATTAATCGATTCATCAACTAAAAGTGAAAATGATGAGGACTCATCAGACTCAGATTTTGATTTGGGTGATGAAGCGGCGGATGAAAATAATGCAGATTCCGTTCCTGCCACCAATGATCCAAATCAGTTTTTCCCAATTGTGCTACAAAAATTAAGAGGAGAAAGCAAAACTAAAACTGCATTTATTATTGATTGGTCACACTATCTATTTGGGAATGTGAATTCACTTATAGAAGAAGAAAGAGAGTGGCTGACCATATTATCGAAGGCCGTCAGAGATGCAAAGACTGAAATGTCGAGAACTGAAATAGAAAAGCCGTCTAATCTGGTAATCCTATTGGCAAATAACCTTGCCAATGTTCCGCCATTATTTTATCAGAATAATCCAAGCGTAAAACAAGTATCTATCCCTAACCCAAGCCGGACAGATAGAGAATTATTTGTAAAAAATAATTTAATAAAATTCAGGTTCGAAAAAGATATGAAACCTTCTTCCTCTGAATTTAATGATTTTGTTGATTCTCTTGACGGAATGACGCTAAGGGATATACAGCAATTAATAAAATTATCACGCCAGACAACACCGGTTTTAAGTTATGACAAATTGATAAATCTATATAAGTATGGTGAAAAAATAAGCCCATGGGAAAAATTATCAAAAGACAAATTAAAGGAAACCGAAAGCAGACTTCAAAAACGAGTTTTAGGTCAAGATGAAGCAATTAAAAAAGTCCGGGATGTAATTATTAGAGCATATACAGGTTTAGCCGGAATAGAGCACTCGGGAAAACAATCAAAACCTAAAGGAGCATTGTTTTTTGTTGGTCCAACGGGTGTTGGCAAAACAGAGTTAGCCAAAGCCTTAGCAGACTTTCTTTTTGGTGATGAAACAGCATGTATACGTTTTGATATGTCAGAGTTTAACCATGAACACAGTGATCAAAGATTAATTGGAGCTCCTCCAGGGTATGTCGGATTTGAAGAAGGAGGGCAGCTCACAAATGCAATACGGGAAAAACCATTTTCTGTTATTTTATTTGATGAAATTGAAAAAGCACATGGTAGGATATTGGATAAATTTTTGCAGATATTGGAAGACGGCAGACTTACAGATGGAAAAGGCGAAACAGTTTACTTTTCGGAATCAGTCATCATTTTCACATCCAATATTGGGGCATCAAAAATCAATGTATCTGATGATATCGAATCTGTAAAAAAAGAATTTAAAAAAGAAGTTAAAGAACATTTTATTAAAAAACTTGGAAGGCCTGAATTGTTAAACAGAATTGGTGATAACATTGTATCCTTTAATCATATTATAGATACAGAGTTTTTAAGCAAGATTGCATCTATAAAAATGGATCTTTTAAAAAACAAAATAAAAGAACAACACGATATGGAATTATATTTTGAAAATAAAGGTAAAGCATTAAAAGCGATAGCAGATGCAGTAGATAAAGCTCAAGGCGGTAGAGGAGTAATAAATGTTATTCAACCAAATATTGTTAATCCCTTGTCTGAATTTATTTTTGAGAGGACAGAAGAATTCTCACCGGGCAAAAAAATCAAAATAGTGCAAGCTGGTAATACTGCAAGGTTTGATTTTGAATTGGAATAATACATATCTAAATATATCATCATATATCCCCTGCACAAAAGTAGAAGGGCCGGGAAAAAGATTCTCAATTTGGGTACAAGGGTGTTTAAAAAGATGCAAAGGATGTTGCAATCCCATCGAATTAAAATTAATAAAAAAAAATATTATACCTGTAGACTCATTGATGGCTCAAATACTTCAATCTCAAAAAATAAATAATATTGAAGGGATAACATTTTTGGGTGGCGAACCTGTTTTGCAAGCTAAAGGATTGAGCTATATTGCAGAAAATAGTCAGAAACATGGTTTATCGGTTATGTTATTCACTGGATATACACAAAATGAGCTAGATAAGTATAATTTTCTTTTCTATAAAAAATTAAAATCTTTTTCTGATATTATTGTTAGCGGTCCCTACGATCAGACAAA